>JACCDP010483352.1_pt1 | contig 35148 bp, 37 predicted proteins | sample 7445841 | NCBI WGS metagenome assembly JACCDP01 (sample SAMN15323441, study PRJNA562643) | freshwater metagenome | isolation source: river surface water | place: USA:Blue River Watershed | collected 2017-08-17 | reverse complement strand
CTGCTGATTCTAATGAATCTAATCTGCTATCTACTGATGTAGATAATGTATTGATTGTGGATGCTAAACTTCCACTATATGCACTTGCACTTGCGAATGCTCCAGCAGCTGCATCAACGTTTGTTAACAATCTACTATTAACAGAAGAACTAAATGCTGATACATTTCCGATACCACTAATAGAACCACTAATTGTACCACCTTCTGCAACGTATATTGAAGAACCTGAAGTTAAGTTCAATGATGAACTATTTGTCAAGTTCATATTAGAATCATTAACTGCTACTGCTCCGTTAAAGTTAGTTGAACCACTAACTAATAAAGAACCACTAATAGTTTCAGTTCCAATGAATGTATTCGAACCAGTTGTTGCTAAACTTCCTGATTTATTTTCTAATGAAGTTAATCTAGCATTTGCTGATGAACTTAAATTTGTTATTGTTGTATCTTGTCCTGCATCTCTAGTTGCAATTGATGAACTTAAAGATGAAAGTTCTGAATCAGTTGCGTAATCTGTACCTAAGTTAGCGATTGTTGTTGCAAATGCGCCAGAAACAGTATTTAATTCTGAATCAGTTGCGTAAGTTGAACCTAAGTTTGAGATAGTAGTAGCAATTGCTCCACTTACTGAACTTAAATTAGAAGCCGCACTTGCACTAAATGATGTGTATTCAGCTTTAGATGCTGATAACGATGTTGCTACTGCTCCACTTACTGAACTTAAATCACTAACTACACTATCAATTCTGCTATCGAATGATGATGAATCAGTAAAATAAGATGATGTGAAAGAAACAATCGATGCTGAATGAGCTTCTAAGTTAGATACTCTACTTCCGATTGAACCGCCACCACCTAAAGATGCTTCGATTGTACCCAATCTACTATCAACCGATGTTGAGTATGCGGTTGCGTTTCCTAAACCATCAATAGTAGAACCACTAATTTTTCCGGTAACATCTAAATCACCAGCTATTGTGATTTTGCTACCATCTTTTGTAATATTTGAATTTGCAATATGGTCTTCACCAACTGCAACAGGGATATATCCTGAAGTTAATCCAATCTCTTCTCCAATTGAACCGGTGTTTTTAGGACCAGCGATTAATATTGCTGAATTGTATCCTTCACCTGCACCAGATGGATGAACGTATAACCAATGATTATTGAATGAATCCCAAAGTAATGAACCACTAACACCAGCGAATGAACCAGAATCTTGTACACTCACACCACCAAATCTAACCGCAGGTGCTGCTGTGTTTAAGATTACAGTATTTGTACCAATATCAACTGCTGATGCGGTAATGTTTTGTAAAGATGATGAACCTTGTACTACTAAGTTTGCTGTGATATAAACTGAACCTGTAATAGTTTGGTCACCATAGAATATGTTTGAACCAGTTGTTGCTTGAGTTGCGTTTGTATTTTCAACTGCATCTAATCTACTATCAACTGATGTAGATAAAGTTAAGATACTTGCATTTATTTCAGCTGCACTTGCTGATAATGAAGTTGCTGCCGATGAACTATATGAACTTTGTGCACTAGCTGCAGATGAACTATATGATGATAGATTTACTGCGGTTGCTGCTGCACTTGCACTAAAATCAGTTGCTACACTTTGTGAGAATGATTGAGTGAAAGAGTTTAAAGAAGCCGATGCAATTTCTAAAGATGCTACTCTAGCTCCTATACTTCCACCACCACCTAAAGATGATTCAACTGCATCTAATCTAGCATCTACTGATTGAGAGAATGGTTGAATGTTACCAACTAAGTTGATAGCTTCATTACCATCTGAACCAAGTAAATATAAGGTAGAACTACCACTTGCGTAGTAAGGAACACCATCTACTAGTCCGTTATAAGTTGATGAAGCGAAGTTAGATGGAGCGTTAGTACCTCTAAGTACTCTATTTACCGCTTGTACCTGTCCAGCTTCTGCTACTGCGAATACAATTGATGCTCCGTTGTTTACCGATAGGTTGGATGAACCCGATGCTATAATTAACTCACCTTTTTGTAAAGATGAGGTTACCGCTGAAAGGGCTTCTAAACTACCACGTCTGTGTCTAATGATTTGTGCCATATTTGGTTATTATTCGTTTTTTCTGATTGGAATTCCTTTATAAATATTATATTTTTATCGAATCGTATTGTATTATTTATTAAATTAAAAAAAAATTACCACTCACCTTGGTCTATGATTTGAGAAGATGTGTAGAATACTTCCGCATCGGTAGCGTAAGTAAGGTCTAATGAAGCGGTAAATTGATTTAATGGAACTAAAATATCTACAACTTGCGCAGATGATGATACAACTCCATCAGGCAAAACAGCAGTTACTTCTCCAGTTACAATGTTAATAACAGATTGTGAAAAATCTGCTCCTAACTCTGCTGATGTTTGTAGAGCCGAACCACTTTCTATTTGTTTTAATCTAATTAAGTTTGCCATTATCTATAAATATCTTTTACCAACTTTTTGTTGTTGTTACTACATATTGTAATGTTGGTGCAAAATTTCCTCCACCATCGCTTGTCCAAGTTGAACCATTATTAATTGTATAAAAACTTCTTTGTCCTGCAACACTATTTGGAGTCACAGATATATTAATCAAAATGTATCCGTTTTCTGTCATAGCAGTTGTAGGTGCTTTTCTAACATAGTAATCAGGACCTCCACCTTGTGATGTTCCTGCTTGTCCACCAATAGTTGTAATAGTGCTTCCTTTAAATGTTGTTGTATAAGCCAATTGAGTTTGACCCGTATTCTGATTCCAAGCTTCCGAAATCATTGCGATAATATACTCACCAGAATTCAATACATAATCTGAATCCGGTGTTGAACCATCACCAAATGTAACATAGTATCCACCAATTCCCGTATTTACACCTCTTGCAGTTACTTCCGCATCGGTTGCACCTCTTTTGGTTGCTCCACTTACATTTGATACAACTGCATTATATTGTGTTTGGGTCACTTTAACCCAACTTCCAACACTTGCGTTGTTGTATGCGGTTAATTCTGCACCACTTAGTTGTGCTGCTATTGTATCAGCAACTACTGCTGCTACATTTTTGGATATACTAAATCCGTTTGAAAATTCTATACTCATAATCCGTATGTTGATTTATTTGTATTATAATTATTTAAAACTTCAGATGATGTCAATGCTTTATTGTATAATCTAACTATACCAATTTTTCCATCAAACCATTGTGAGTATTCACCATTGTTATATGAACCTATATATAAGTTTGTAGATGTGTTTAATATGCTTGATAAACTATGTCCTACACTACCAATACTACTACCATTTACAAATGTTTCAAATGTATTTGCTGCAACATTGGTAAACACATAAACTAGTTGATACCAATTACCAATTGTTGCCGTAAAATTTGTACTATTTTGGAATAAAGTTGCTCCTGAACCTGCACCCGAACCATATTGTGCATAAAATGTTGAAGATGTTGTCCTAATACTATATCCCACATTTGCCGAAAGTCCACCATTGTTAAATTTACCAAGCACTACATCGTTTCCAGCTACTGATTGATTAACCCATACCTCAACTGTCCAATCACCACTTCCTGGTTCTAATAATGCATTATCTGCAACTGAAATTTGTGAAGAAGAACCATTGTATGTAAAATATGGAGATGTAAAAGATATATTTGACATTGTTCCATTTCTACCATTACCACTTAAATCCGTAATCGTTGTTCCACTTCCAGGATATGATAAAGTATTTGATGGGTCATAATGTAAAACTAACCCATCGGTAGTTAGTACTGATAATGGTAGATTTTTTGTTATACTAAATCCATTTGAAAATTGTATTCCCATATTATTGTTTAAATTTACCTATAACATAAATATCATTTATTGTTACAGAATCAAAATCTATATAATTATCTCCTAAAGTTATAACAACATTGCCATCCATTTCCTCTATTGTGTAGTTTCCAGGCAAATGTAAACCATATACTAAAACTTCAAAATTATCAGGAGATGCTCCCTCTGTACCATAATCTAAAGATGAACTATAAATAGTTAAATTTCCAAATCCAACATTACTAAAAGAATCAATACTTTTTTGAATATACATTGCACTATGTTGTAGTATTTCGGTATGAAACTCTGATATTTTATTTTTATTATTTACTAATTTTATTGGATTTGGATTAGATTTTGTATTTGAATTGAATTTATTTTCGGTTGGTAATTCTATATTTAATAGACTGCCTGTGATGTATAAATCATCATTTAAATTATTAGGATTTATTTTTGGAATAATCCTATTTAATTTCCTAGCATTTGAATTAAATCTATTAAGCATATTTTTCTATATCTCCAATTATTTCAATATAATCATCATCATCCAAATCAAACTCAAAATTATTTTTTATGAATTTTATCAATAAACCATTTGGAGATTCTTCTACTAAAAAATCTCTATGTGATATTGATTGTGTATTTACATACACTTTAATTCTATCTTGCGATTGTCTATATTCTATTTCTCTTAACAACCCAACAAATCTATGATTCGTTGCTTGATATATCCAATAATTAGAATCCGTTAAATCTTTTGGAATTAAAACGGCTTTTATTGGTTTTCTACTTATTTTTTGAGTTATATCTAAAAGGTTTCTTTTCATTATAAATTAATAAATTTACCTGTTATAGAAACTTCATCTTCTGATGTAACTGTAAATCCTAATCCGGCGCCGTTAAAAACTATCGATAAAGAGTTGTTATTAAGGACCGGGGTGAAATGTGTTCCTTGATAGTACCTAACTCCATTTATATACACTTTAACATCATACGAATTACCATCGATAGTTAATCCAGCGGTTATCACTCCAGATAATTGGTCAGGTGCTTTTATTAATTTAATGTTTGAAAAGATAGTTGTCATAGCACCACTTTCAACCATATTATTATTAAGAGATAAAAAATCAATCAAATCCTTATTATCATAATATGGAGATGGGGTTGTTAAAAATCCTTCCAATCTTCCATTACCACTTGTCATATCCACTTCTGCCGATACAACCAATCTTTTAACAGAAAGTGATTTTTTTGTAGTAAGTTCTCCATCGAACTTTTCTGGTAATAAATATGCTCTAACGTTTAGTGAAAATTCTACTCTATTAATTCTTTCAGAACCTTCTCCAACTTCGTTTATAACATTAAAATCGGATACAGATGTTCTGAATTTGTATTTATCTTTATCTCCCCAATATGTTGATGTAAAATTAAGGTGTTCAATTACTTCATTCAATTGTTCCGTAAATGAAGTCCAACACATACAATCATAATTTACTTCTACATAATCAGGCATTGTAATATTGTAAAGTTCTTTTTTAGCTTGAACTGAACCTCCCAATGCTGTAAATCTATCATATCTATTATCTTTTGACCATTTTGTAATTGTTGGGTATGAAACGTGTCTATTTAACATAGGCATAGTTTCATCTTTTACAATAGATGTTCTACGAAGCATCATTAAAGGTAATTGTATTTTACCTTTCGCATCTCTATAAACACCTTGTCTGCGAGAACCATTCCATCTTTCTGAATTTCCGTAAATAACGGGTATCTTTAGCGCATTACCATTTCCATCTTTTAGAGTTGGTAAAACCGTATCCTCTAAATAAGACATCATAGCATAATCTATATCAAAGAGAGTTACACTTCTTTTTAAGTCTCCCTTTGTAGATTTTATCTCATTGGCTCTATTATTGCCTGGTCTTATTGGGTTTATTGACATCTATCTATTATTTTACTCTTTCTTCAATATTAAGGTTAGATTTAGATACCATAAAGGTAGAACATACGATACTCCAATTTTTTTGATTATCATAAACTGTTTTACCCGCCATACCACTTACGAATTGTACTTCATTTGTGTTATCTATTTCATAGTATGATTCATTAAACAAAATTACATCTCCAATTTCAGGATATATGTTTCTTTCCTCACACATTTCTCTATCAAATTTAAATGTAATATTTTGTTGATTATCGGGTCCAAATCCTTCATATACCACACTTTCCGGTTCTTTATCAATTAAAACATATAATTCAACACCAGGATGCCACGATTTATTCATAGCTTCTCCGTAAATATTAACTCTGGTTTCTTTTAAATCAACTTTAAATAAAACGCAAACGTTTTCTATTACGACATCTACCAATTCTCTAGCTAATCCTCTAAAAAATGATATATCCCTATCTGAAATAAATTTTGGCATATTATCCTACATATAATTTTAAAGGTACTTTTCTTAACATTTCTTGCTGATGGTCTGCTTCATGTGCTTTATTTTCCATCACTTTAATTCTACTTAACTCTTCTAAGTTTTCTCTTAATTGAGTTATCAAAGCATCCTTTTCAACTTGTGCTTCTGCTCTCAATGCGGCGCCATCTAATGAAACCTCACCATCAGGAATCGGAATTGAATTATATTTTTCTCTGATTGCACCTAATAATTCTTTAGAAAGTGCTAATGTATATTTTCTAATCCATTGTTTACCAACATCATTTATATTTGAATATTGAATAAAATCATATGGAACATCCGAATAATCTGAAAGTGAATCTGATTGAATAGTTTGAGAATTATGTTCAAACTCATCTCTACTCATATAATCAAAATATATTTTTTGAGGAGTTCTACTTGTTGGTATTGGGAATATATCTAATTTATTATCTACTATATTAAATGTATATTGTGATTTACGAATGTTATCATTGAATTCAATTGCTTGCATTCTTAATAAATCTTCGTATAAAGGCATTAATAGAAATTGAGCTGCCGGAGAGTATTCACCAAATCCCATTTCATCCATTAAATTCAATGTACCCTGTCCACCAACCGAATATGGGTCAAAAAATCTTTGAATTGCTGGAGTTGCTTCGTAGTAAACTCTCATAACATCGATTGTAGAACCACTAACATATAAAGTACTAAATGATGATGAAGTGTTCATATCAATAGCTTCAGTCATTAAATTATATCTTTGCTTATCAATTGTGGTTTCAATATAAGCTCTTTTGATTTCAGTATTTCCACCAACTCCTGCCAAAGTTCCGTATTGTTGAGACATACGAACTGCGGTTGGTAAAAATGAACCTTCTACTAAGGTTTGTGAATAATTTCCTCTTCCCCCAGCTGATTCTTTTGGTTGTCCTTTAAGGATATCTAAGTTATTTCTTAAATTAAATTGGTTTACCTGTGCCGAATATTCCGATATTGCTTCTTCAAAACACGCATAAAATTGGTCATCAACTAATTCGACATCAACTATTGGGTATCCCAATCTTTTTGCACACCAATTAGCAGTTTTTGGACCATCGCTTCTAAACGTTGCATCCAAATCATATATACCAAATGGAGTTGAACCTGATATTTCACCTGGGAATCCATCCCATTTTAAATTTAAAGACATATTATTCCAATTATATTTACTTATAAATATAAGAATAAAAAAAGAGTAGATAATTTGTTAAACTAATCTGATTTTTATAGAACCGGAAGTGTGATAAAGACCTCCTAATGGAACTCCACCGGCTGCTGCAGTTGAATCATCTGCAAAATTGAAAGATGAAGATACACTTGCTAATATCATTGTAGATTGTGCTAATCTTACATTATCGTTATTTCTCCAAACCGAACCTGTTCTATATAGTGTACTTCCACCATTATTTGTTGCCGCATCTTTTAATGAACCCGTATTGATGTAAACATCGTGTAATTCATTAAGTTCAAATCCGTTCATCACATAAACATATATTGAACCATTTGTTGCAGATGAAAGAACTTTACCAACTCTTACATTGTGGTTTGGTGCAGTAGGTATTTGATTTGAAAATTGACCCGATGATGATAGATATAATTCAGTATTCGCAGGATACATTGATGTATTTATGTTTCTCAATACACCATTTGAAATAACAAATCCACTATTATTTGCCGTAATATCCGATGCAACAATACCCATCGTTCTTGCCGAAAGTGCTTCACTAACCATACTAGCAGTTGTGAACGTAGGTCTTTGTCCTGCTTCTCCATTAATATAAACAACCATTCCCTTTGTTAAAGTAAAGTTGTTTGTATTTTTTCCTCTAATAACGGTCATCGCACCAACTTCAATCATAAAGCTGTTTTGACCCGTATCTATTGCAAGAGTTTTAGCATCATCATACCAATGTAATCTACCTTCTTCATGTGTTGGATTTGCTGCAATAGAAAAATCAATGTGGTCAACGGTTTCTATACTTCCTGTCATATAGATTGAACCCGTTGTGGTAACTGCTGTTGTTAAATCTACTACACTTAGATATCCAAAATCACCATCCGTTTTCTTAACAAGAACATCGGTTGTATTTGGTATAGTAGATTCCTCTAATTCCCAAGCTTTAAATATAATCTTATCTCCAGGGGTCAACATTGAGTTTTTATTTTTATATAAATATGATTTTAAATAAAAAAAAAAGAGGAAGTATTTCTACTTCCCCTTTTCTATTATTTAATCACTAACGATTAAAGAGTGTTGATACCATCAACGATAATCTTACCGTAGAACTCTGGTCTTACGATTTTCTTAGCGTATCTAGTCATCACACCTCTTCTCGGAGTGAAGTTCATTGGGTCATAAACCAATGGAGTCATAATCAATGGTACATATGGTGCGTAAACTGCTCCTGTTTCGAAGAAGTTAGAACCTTTGAAACCTAATAAGATTACGTTCTCTGTCATATAAGGGTTCTTATATACATCGTATCTATTAGAGATTGAACCAATGTTAGTCACACCTGCTGCGAATTGCAATGCATCTTTACCTGGGTTTGCAGAGAATCCGTTCATAGATTCTAAGATAGTTGCTACGTTAGGAGAAACTACTAAGAAGTTTGCACCACCTCTCATAGTTAATTGGTGAATCTTGTTAGAAACTTTTTGTAATTTGATACCCAAAGTTTGATACCAAGTGCTCTTTGTGTAAGCAGAAGCCGCTGCTGCGTTAGAATCGATTTGGAAGCTGTTTGTAGCTGTGTTGAAATCGTATCCAACTCTTGCTGACCAATAATCAGTTGTGAATGCGTTAGCTTGTAACATCTCTAAGATTTCTAAATCAATCTCTAAAGAGATGTATTCAGATAACATTTGAGTTAATTCAGCTTCTGCATCGATTGAGTGGTAAGCGTTTAAGTCTTGCGCCAATTCAGGAGTCCATACTGCTTTTAACTTTCTAGTCTTAGCAACGATAGGCTCTGATTTCAATTCTAATTCGATTTCTGGAATACCAATGTTTTGAGTGAAATCTGCGTTTCTATCTTCAAAATCACCTCTTGTGATATCAGTTGGTTGCTTGTGGTAAGATAAAGTTGAACCACCTGCGTTTACACCACCTGCTGAACCAGATACAATGAATTCAATGTTTGAACCATTAATCTTAGTGTATTGAGGGAAATATCCTGCAGTTGCAGAACCAGATTGAGCGATTTCGAAAGCTCTTACACCATTGAAATCTGCATCAGCTGGAGTTGCTACAGTTACTTTCTTCAATTTACCAGCTGCTAATGAAGCTGATAAATCAGCATCAAAGTTAACATCTACCCAAGAAGCAGTTGCTACTGTTGCATCTAAAGCTACAGCTGAATCGTTGATTGTGTATCCAAATCTACCTGCACCATACAAACCTTCTTCAGCGTATTGAGTAGAACCCAATTTGTTTGTATTAGCATCTAATGAATCTTTACCGAAAGGACCACCTTTACCAAATAAAGATGAACCAGAGAAAGATGGAGAACCAGCTTGGTCAGTTGCATATTTGAAGTCCATGTAGAAAATAAGACCTGAAGGTAAGTTCATAGGTTGTACTGAAACGAATTCTTTCGCTGCAATAGAACCGAAGATTCTTCTTACCAATGGTAATGCTACACCAGCCCACTCTTCAGAACCTGAAGATACACCAGTTTTAGTTGCTTCGTCCAATAATTGTTTTGCTTGGTTTTCTAACAACACAGCCATTCCGTGCTTAGTTGTTTCAGACTTTACACCTTCTAAAAGGCCAGTCTTTTCCCATTTTGATTTTAAACCACGAGTTTGCTCAAGCATAATGCTTTGAGGGTTTGCTCCGGTCATTAATTTTTTTAAGTCCATTTTTTGTTATTTTTTTAATTTTTCTAAATTACTTTAAAATACCAGCTAATTTCTTAAATCTGTTAGCGAAATCTGCGCTTTCTGCAATTACTGCTTTAGCTGCTTTTGGTGCAGTTGATTTAACTGCCTTAGAAGCGATTCCTTCTTTGATTGTTTTCTTAGCTACTTTGTTAGTAGGAGTGTATTTGAAGCTCTCTGCTAATGTAGAGAACACCAATTTAACTTCTCTTACTGATTTTGTTCTATCCAAAGTTTCAATCACTTTAACTTTTTGTTCGTTAGTCATGTTGTGTGCTCTGAATAATTTGTTTGCGAACAATAACTTAGCGTTCAATAAGTTCACTTCGTTAATAGTTCTTTGTAATGATTTGATAGTTTTGTAAGCTTCTTCTAATTCAGCTTCTTTTTCAGCTTCTTCAGCTTCATCAACTTTCTCATCATCACCTTTCATATCAGCTTCCATTTCTCTTAAAATTTCTTCTAAGTCAACTTCATCTGATTCTTCTTCTTCGTTAGTTACAACAACTTTAGGGTCTTCACCTTTGTCAGTACCAGCTTCAGAACCGTCAGCTAAATTTTCGTTTTTAGCTTCCATATCTTCTTCTTCTGCTTCATCCATACCAGCTTCAGAACCTTCTTCATCGCCTAATTGTGCTTCTAACTCTCTGATGATTGCTTCTAAGTCCATGTCATCTTCGGTTTCTTCTTCTTCAGAACCGGTAACATCGTACTCTTCACCATCACCCATTTCAGAATCCATGCCCATGTCATCCATGCCCATTTCATCATCACCTTCTGTTTGTGCAAAAGGATTTTCTTCTTCTGAACCTTCGCCTTCTAATTCAGCTAATCTAGCTCTTAATTCAGCGATTTCAGCATCTTTATCCATTTCTCCGCCCATTTCTTCTTCTTCGGTAATGTCTGCTACTTTTTTGAAATCTGCAACTTGAGCTCCTGGCTCACCAGATGTAGTTTCAGTAGAACCACCTTCGAATTCAGTATGCGCATCCAAAGTAGGATTAGATGTAGAAGAACCGATTCCTGTTGAATCTAATTCTTCATCAACTTGCTCCTCGTCCCCTTCCATTTCAGCTTCAGCTCTTAACTTTTGAGTTAACATAGACTGTAGTCTTGGTGTGAAGGCTTCTTCAAGTGCAAGCTTTGCGTTAGCCAATGCAGTTTCCTTAACCGCTTTAGCATCTGCGATTGCTTCTTTTAACAATTTTGAATTTGCCATTTTTTAAATGAATTTTGTTCCTGTGAAGTTATTGTATTGTGGAACTTCAATGATATTTTGTCGGTTGTTCGGTCACACCTTATAGAGAAGGGTATTCATTAACCAACAGTAGTTTCAATAAAAAATCCTATATAAAATAGGATATTCGAAAATAAATATATAAATTTTTTAGAAAACTAAAGAAATTATTTGTTTTTATCAAAAAAATTTTGTAATTTCTCTTTTCTTACTGCCTTCTGTTTTGCAATTCGCTTAGTTACAGATGGTTTTTCAAACTCTTTTCTATCTCTAAGTTGTTCAATTTGCTTTACGCTTTTTACTTTGTTTTTATAGGCTTTTAATGCTCTTTCGATGTTTCCATCTTTTACATCAATAATCAACATAACTTTTTATTGGTGATTTACTAACTTATATTTTGTTTTATATAAAAGAGATACTACAGTATCAATATCATTTTGAATCCAACTATCTTGTAATTTTGGGTTCTGTCTTAACTTAGCAACCATATTACAAAGTTTTTCAAAATAGTTGATAATGTTTTTAATATCATTATTTTTATCTAATACTCCTATGCCAGATAATTGAATCAATCCTTCTTTACCCTGATATACTTCTACTAACCCATCAATTAATCCACCAATTGTATCATAGTATTCACCCAATGCAATATGTGCTGAATGTGAACCTATTCCTTTAACTCCTAAGTGAAATGAATGAGCTTGCGTTCTACTTTGTAATAATAACGATGCTAATTCTTCCATTATTTTTTATTTTTAGATTCTTTTAATCCTAATCTATTTCTCATAACTTCCTCTGATACATCTGCTATTTCAAAGTATCTATTAAGAACGTGTCCCATATCTTCGTAAAGTGCTTCTAATCTTTGTTCTTGTGCTTTTGCTTCCAATGCTTCTTTTTGGAATTTTTCATGCAATGATTTTAATTCCTTCATATTACGTTTAATAGTAACTCTATCAAACCAATCACCACCTTCTCTTAAAGTATATTCTTGTGCTGCATCTGCAATACCACCTAAAGTTTCTGCAATAGTTCTAATATCAGATTTTCTATTCATTTGCTCACCAAATTGACCAAATGTAGAAATTATTTCTAAAAAGTGTTTTTTTATTTCAGTAGGAAGTTGTTGAAATTCTTCCTCTTCTCTTAAAAGGTCTTTTAACTTTAACATAGTTATTTCTTTACAATTTTATTTCTCTTAACTTTTTGTACCGCTTGTTGTAATTCTGATGGATTCATATCTAATGCATCAATCATTTTTGCGATTACAAATTGTTCTTTTCTTCTACTTAAATTATATCCTTTGATAACTCTAATAGCTCTATCCAAAAATCTTTCCATTTGAGCTGGAAGGTTTGCTTCCATATCTTCCAATTCTTCTTTTTGAATTGCTTTGTTATTAACAGGTATTAGGTTTACTAACTTTGCCATTTTATTTAGTTTAATTCAACTATAATTTCTCTCATTAAATCTTGTGCTTTGCACCACTTGCCACACTCCTCTGCAATTTGTTTCCATTGTTTAGATTCGTTCATTGGTGCCATAAATGCTCCATGTGTAGATGGGTTAGAAACAAAATCCCAACCTACTAATTCGAAATCTTCTTGCACCATTAAAGTACCATCATTCAATTCTTTTACTGAACCTAAACCTCTCGATGAGATACCTAAACGGATATTGTTTTTTAATAATTCTCTAAGGATATTCCCCGATGGGGTTGAAAGAATTTCTACTACACCAACTACATCATCGCCATCCCAACCAATTTGTCTGATATTATGAGAAACGTTTTTAAGATTAATAACGGGAGAATCTGGATGGTCTAATTCACCCAATGCTCTTCTTTCTTTAATAAGTTGTTCGTATTTCTTACACTCTCTTTCTAAGATTTCTTTTGGATATCTTCTATTATTTTGATTAGGCGCACCTGCTCTTTGTAGGATACCCTTAACTAAATAAGTACCATTATCTTGTTCCACCAATTTAGCTTCGAACAAATGTGTTTCTATTAATAATCCCTTATTCATTTACTTTATATCATTTTTTACTTTATCTGCCGCTTTATTGGTTAACCCTTTATCATCCCATGCTTTTAACATAGCAGTTTTTAAATGATTTGCCAATTCAGTTTCACTCAATTCTCCGTTTGTACTATCACTCATTTTTGTTATTAGAGTTTGTACATACCCCATTCTCACTATTCTATCAGCCACATTATTATTTATACCATCATTAGAATCTAACATCTTTGCTATATCATTCATAACTGATTTGTTATTAGATATAGATTCTAATATTTTAATAACGGCTTTTTTGTAGTCTGGTGTGCCGTTTATATAGTTCCCTGCTTTTTTTACTAATTCGTTAAAAAAGTAAAGAACCACTTTACCTAAAATAGCGATTGTGATTGTTGCTAATATCCCAGCAACTACACTTTCGTTAACTACTTTTTTTTTTGAGCCCCTTCATTTTTGGCTCTCAATGCTGCTAAATCACTAGCCTCAATTTCACCATCCTTATCAGTATCCAACTTCTCCTGATTTCCAGGTAAATCTCCTTCTTTTAGAGTTTTAAGTTGTTTCCATAATGGATAGAATTTATCCATAAATTGAGCTCCACTAATTTTACCAGAATTAGCTGCTACTCTTAATTTTTCTATTTGATTAAGAATATCAGTTTCTTTTGATTCTCTTATTGAACCATTATATCCTCTCAATCTACCTTCAGATTTTGCGGTTGCTGCTTTATCTACTGCGTTAAAAAAAGCCTTCTTTTCAGTATCGCTCATAGAAGCAATTGATTTGCCAGTTTTATCCAACATAGTTTTGAATAATTCTTGGTAATCGTTTTCTTCTCTAACGACTTGTCTGATAAGTTCTCTTAATTGGTTTGCTTTCATTATTCTGATATTTTTCTTATTTGTTGTTCTAACTTTATAAGTCTTTCTTTTATCCTATAAATATTGGTATTTGTTCTTTTCCAAAAAGATTGGTTAGAAATACCATTTTCTTGCTTCAATCTACCATACCAACTAAGAAATCTTTCCATTTCTGCCAATTGCTTATTAATATTAGATATACCTTTACCTATTTTTGCGTTAGCTGTTCCATCTTCTTTTTTCAAAGCAATCCAACGATTTTCTTTTACAACACTATATCCGGTCAAATCCGCTTGCTTCTTTCCCTTCTTTTCTTCATCTTCGGGTCTACCAAATGCATATGGTGTACCATACCCAGCTACATCACCGGTGGTTGTTGCCTCATCAACTTTTAATTCGGCATCCTTATACATACCACTAACTTTAGCATCTAATTCAGCTGCTAATTTTTTCTTTTGTGCCGTTAAAGTTTTTAATTGTTGGATGTGTTGCTTTTCCTCTGGAGTTCCTTTAGATTTTTTATATGCATCTAAATGTTTTTCCATTGAATCGATTACTTTTGCATAATCAGTTTGAATCGCTCTAACTGAACGAAGTTCTTTGATAATCGCCTCTTTTACTTTATCGGGCAATCCTTTATGTGAAGTTGATGCGAAATCTTTTGCATCTTTATCAGATATTGAATCTGCAGCTTTTTGTACTTCAGGAGATGGATTTTCCATATCGCCTTTTTGAGCTGCGTGAACCATTCCCATAAATCTTTGTTGTGCTTTACTTACTGCTGGCATTTTTTAATTCTTTTAAAAGTTCATAAGACATCATTAATGCCGATAAATGTGATTCTTTTAATTTCTTAACACTTTTAATTTTTTTAATGTTAGAAATTGTTTCAGCTAATTTAATTTTTGTAACTTTATCTGAAACTTTAGAACCAATTTGTTTTAATCCCTCCGATAAAGAATTTACTTCCGTATTAACATACTCTTTTAATTTACCAGTATTGTTAATATTATTAATATATTCTTTTAGTAAGTTTTTTTGTTCTTCCGATAAGTTTTTGTACTTCTTATTGAAGTTTTCAACTAACATTTTATATGATAGCATTCTAACTTCTTCATCTTGCTTTCTATATTCTTCTAAAACTCTATCGTTTAATTTTTTATCTTTATTTTCAATCGATGAATTAATCATACTCTCAACGATTGTAAATTTAGAATTAACTATATCTTTTGGTTCAAACGATTCTTTTGTAATTGTTGCTTCAAATACTTTGTATATAGATGCTAAAGATTTATAATTTGATATAGGAGATTTTACAAACTCATCAATATTATAATTTTCTTTTATCTGCTTAATAAGATTATATTTTTCTTTTGTAAGTTTCTGCTCATCCAATCTTTTTCTGGCTTCGCACACAGTTTCTACAAATTTTTCTGCTTTTGATTCTGAATTATATTTTTCATTAATCAAATACTGATATAACTTCAATTCTTTTGAAAGTTCTTTTTTAGAAGAAAAAAATTCTTTTAATATCTTCTCAGCTTTTGAACTGGTTTTGCCAGACATGATTTCGGATGTAATCTGTCTTACTAACAACTCAAAAATGAATCCTGTGTTTTTAAACTTTGAATGTTTAATATTTTTCATCAATTATATAATTTCTCTGATATAAATATACTTTTCTTTTAGATTATTACTTGTCACCCAAATTCTCTGTCAAAATAGTTTTCTTATTACCATCCATATCTTTGAACACTTCTAAATATGAACTCTTTCTCGGTTTGTATTTAACAGAACCTTCTTTTTGTTTAAGTGTTTTAATTCCTAATGGGTCTCTTCCTTCTGGATGGTCATCTTTACCATATCTAACCGGGTCTTTTGGTCTACCAACTCCATCTTCCGCTAATTCATTTTTTATTTTTTGAATTTCTTCTTCAACATCGGTTGGTCCTTCAGTTCCTGTTTCTTTAGCCGGGTCAACACCTTGTGTTTCAATTTGAGTTAAACGGAATGCTTGTTTAGTATCTTCTAATACTGCTACTGTTTGCTCATCTTGCTCATCTTGTGCCATTCCCATAATAGATTCATACATCCATTCTTTAGAGAACATCTTTGTTTGTTGCATTTGTTGAATTAATGCTACTTTAGATGTATATAATTCTACTTTTTCCTGCTCATATATTTTAGATGGAGTAGTCAATTCTATTGAAAAATCAACCATAGAATCATCATCTATTCCTTGTGAATATAAGTGGATGATTGCAATCTTTGTTAATTCTGATATAACTACTCTTTGAATTCTTTCAATTGTTTTTGCAAATCTAACATCTTGTGCTGCAAGAGTTGCTTTACCATTGATATCCTCTTCATATCCCAAATATGCTTTTGGAATTTTAAGAGATGCCATCAATTTACCTTTTAAGTAATTGATATCCTCAATCATATTATATTCTAAACCTTTTAATGTATCGATAGATGTACCATTATCACTACCACGAACTGGCATATAGTAATCTTCAATAAGGTTTTGCATATTGTATTTTAAATTATACTCACCGGTTCTTTCATCCATAAATGGAACTTTCTTAGATGAGTTAATAATTTTTTGCATGTAGTTATCCACTTCGTTTGGTGGGATATTACCAACATCAATTTTGAATATTCTTTTTTCAGGAGCTCTCATCACCCTATGAATCAACATCGCATCTTCCATTAATGAAAGTTGTTTCCAAACTCTTCTACCACCTTCAATCATTGATTTACCATATGGTAAGAAGTTTGCATCCGAATTTAATCGGAAGTGAGCCACTTCATAGTTTTCATATTCTTTTTTATTTCCTGCGTTTGCCGGTGAATATCCACTATTTGGATTCATAAATGGAGAATATACAAACTTTACTTTTTGTGGATTAGATGGGTCAAATCCTTCAATTCTGCTTGTTTCATAAACTGACATAGGTACAACGTTTACTATACCAAGTCCTTCTGCCATTTCTAATTGTAAAAATAAATCTCCGTATTTTACTAAATTTCTAACCCAAGGCCATAAAGTAAATTCTACGTTCATAATATCGTAGAATAAATTTTCTAATATCTGCTTTACATTATCATCGGGGTGATGAATTTTTAATACATTTCCTTGTTCGTTTTTTGCAGTACACTCATCAGCAAATATATCCAATGCCGATGATAGTATTGGGTCCATATCCATTGAATCGTAATCTCTGAATAAATCTATACGAACTTGCTGATATGCTTGCGCTGATTCAATTAAACCTCCACTAAATTGTGGGGTTTTCATACGCATGTATCTATCTATTAGGTTTGTAGTTAATTGTTGCGTTTCATCCGTATCAATTACCTTTACACCTTTTGCCGTTTTACGGACTATTGTTTGAGTTGAAAATAGTTTTTGTAACCTACCAAAAAATGATTTATCTGATGCCATTCCTTTTTAAAATTATTTTGTTAAATATATGGAAAATATTTGGAATTTCCAAATATTACCACTTTCTGCAAGACCAGTATCTTGCTTTCCATCTTGGACCAGGATTATCACAATTGTGTCTTGCTCTAAAACTTCTTCTTCTATCTGGATTTGATTTTTTAATTCTCATATTAGGGTCACCAAAGTTTACTTTAACAACATTTCCTTTATCGTTCTTAACATAAACTTTAAATTTCTTAACATCCCCTTGCATTGGCTTGCCCAACTTAACTTTTCTTCCAGCATACTCTGCTTCATATACACAAGGACAACTTGCTTCAGCAAGGTATTGTGTGTACTCTCTCATAAACTGAACGAACTCTTTCATATCTTGTCCGTTTTCTACATCATATTCGGTTGGTTCGTTTTCTTCTGCTTCTTTAACAGGAACACAATTTGGAACTTCTCTTCCATCTTTTTTCTTTGTACCAACCATTTCGTATCCTTTCCAACAAGGATTATCCATTTCTTTTAATGGATTTAAGTTTACGAGTCCGCCTAATTTTATCATTTTAGTTTATTTTAACAGTTCAACATATAAATATATAAAAATTATCGAAGTAACCAAGTTAGGTTTTCTTTTTCACCTCTACCCAACTCCATTTCATATGGATTCTTTTGTTGCCAGTTAGAAGTATATACTCCCATATTGTTTTGTATTGTTGTAGAATTCAACATATTTTTAGTTAAATCTATACCTTCTTGTCTTAATCTCAATGCGGTATTTCTAACCCATAATCCAATTGCCAATGCCATTGTAAGGTCATCATTATATCCCTTCATAGCTTCTGCTCTACCACCATTCCAAATAAAAGTAAATAATTCATCAATTAAACGATTAGAACGAATTAGTATATCTTTATCGTTCATATATGTATCTAACGCTGAAATGATTAATGGGCGGGTTTTTGTTGTTGTAGCAAATCCTGCAACCATTTGTCTCTCATCTCTATAATATTTGTTTGACATTTGTCTTTCAACATCAACATATTTCAAATCATTACTCATATAGAATAGATTTGGATATCCTCTATCAATTATTTGTTGAATACAAGCCCAACCTACGTTTGAGTTTTCTACTACTAATAAAGCATTGTTATATTCAGTTGCTATTGCTGTTAAGAAATTTCCAAAATCTTTTGTATCTATTTTACCTCTATATTCTCCAACCTGCGATGAATCTTCGATATCAATAATTTGGGCAGTGGAATAATCACTTCCATCTCCCCTTGCCACATCGGCAGATATCATATATTGTCTGTTGTAATTTGGGTGTTCCCATATCCAAAGATTTCCATCGAATCCTCTTTTCTCTACGGGCTCCATTACATATGTTTCTTTGTACCACGTTAATAATGCCGGGTCGATTACAGTATCACCCGAACCAATGAAGTCGCAATCGCATTCTTGTGCTGCACCTTTAGCTCCTAAGATACGAGTTTGTTCATCTCTCCACGCTTGATTTCTTTCAGGGTGTACAGTCCAATGGAGATTGATACAATTGAATCCGTTTGTTCCATTTTCTCCCTCTACCCACATTTTGTGGAACCAGTTACCCACACCATTTGGAGTTGATAATACAATAGCAGAACCACCCGTTGATAAGGTTGATTGTGCTGATAACCAAATTTCATCAATATCTCTAATGAAAGCCGCCTCATCCACAACTAATAGTGATAAGGCTTCGGAACGTCCGGCATCTGGAGAAGATGCGATTGCTTTTACTTGTGAACCATTTTTTAATTTAAGTGATAGTTTGTTATCTTCAGCTGCTGCCGTTGAACCATCTCTTAACCATATAGGAAGTAAATCGTGCATAACCCTTACCTTCTCTACTAAGTTTTTTGCAACAGTTACTTTAGTTGCAATAACCAACGCATTGAAGTCTTGGTTGAATATCATCTTCCAAAGAATAAAGCCCGCCGATAGGGTTGATAAACCTAACTGGCGGGATTTAAGAATAATATTAAATCTATTATCTTTAAAATCATCTAAACAATTTTCCTGAAATGGGTATAAGTGAAATGGTATTTTACCACGAGTAGGGTGCTGAATAACACAATACTTTTTCATAAAGTATATTGGGTCTAAAGCACACTTCTTATACTCATCAGCGATGATTTCTTTTAGAGTCTTTTTAGGTTGCCCTTGAACACTCATTATTTTTTCACTTTAATTTTCCAATAAGTACCAAAACCAACATATGGAGAAAATCCGCCGGTAGTACCATCTACAACTCTATTATTTACACCTAAAGTAAATTGATATAGTTTATCTTTTTTAGTTTTTAACATCAAACCTGCTCCTACTGATGAAACTACATCTGCTTTGTTAAATCCGCCATTCAAACCATAGTATAATTGCATTTTTGCTGGCTCTTTAACAATAAGTTCTTCTTTGATGATTCTTTCTTTTACTTTAGCATCCCAAGTTCTACCTAAAATTCTATTCTTTGTGATAGTATCGGTTAATGCAATTGTTCCCAATCCACCATCTAATATTAAGGTATCTTTGTAAACAATCTTTGCTAAGTAATCTTTAAGAATTGCAGCACTATCTACATTTACCATTTCTTTAAGTACTAAAGTATCTACATCGATTACTTCATGTACAATATCTTTTCCTTTTTTAGTAACAACTTTTACTTTTTCAACTTCAACAGTGTCAATTGTATGTTTGATAATTTCATATTTTTTACCATCAATACGAATTGTTTTACCTCCAGGTATTATACCACCTGGGTTAAACCATTGTAATAAAATCCAAATTACCAATGCTACAATGGCAATGTTTTTAAAACTCAAAAATTTTTTCATAATAATTTAATTTTTTATAAGCTCTGGGTGATTTAATTCACGTAACTTATCTTCTAATGCTGCTTTCCTCTCCAATAGAGCTTCGATTGCTTCGGTAGCACCATCAATATCTTTTTGTAAATCTTCTTTTACTTTATCAATATCAGTATCGTAATTCCACTTTTCAATCTTTCCATCTTCATTTACGAATTCTAATGTTTTTGAAACACCAACCAATGCATCTTCAAATCTCATTTTCAAATCTCTGATATATGCTAATTGATTTCTCGTTATTTTATAATCAACATAGAATGGATATGTACCATCTATTCTCAATTTAGTTTCCATTTTAGCTAAACAATTTGAACATAATCCGGTTTTACGAATCAACTTTTTATCAGCCTGTCCATATTGTATAGTATTACAATCTTCTGCGGAGCATGTATTTAATTTTTCTAAATATGCTCTAACATCATCTAATTGAGAAATTGATATTTTATATCCTTCTTTTTGTTCCCAACTTTTACCTTCTTTATCAGTCCAAATCTCACCAACTTTTTTCTTAGTCTCTACCTCACCTTCGTAACCATGTACTCTTTGAGTATTATCTTCTCTCCCAAATACCGTATCAATAATCTTTTTACGAGTCGGGTGAATATAATTGTTTTTTTGTTCAAAACTTTTTCTCTTTGCCATACTTTTTATTTATTTATAACTTATTATATATACATATATATAAGATTTATCTTCCAAACTTAAAAATTCCTAAAATTTGATTTAACGGAGCGAATGTACCCGTTAATTTATAGGTATTTCCTTTGTAGAAAAATACTAATCCTTCATTTGGAACTAACTTATCAAATCCACCAATTGCGTTTAATCTACTTAATTCTTTTTCTAATCTTTTTATTTGAGCTTCACTACCACCACTTCTAATATCTGATATAGATGATTCTAAAGATGCTCTAATCGATTGTAATGCTTTATCAGGTTGTGCAGTTAGTACTGAACTCATAAATGATAGAACTTCCGCACCAACCCCTAAAAAGATATCTTCAAATTTACGAAGATTTCCTTTCATAATTTTATCTTTAGCATCTTTATCTACACCATCCGCCCATTTTCTAGCATCTTCATCGGCAACTGATTTGATTGTGAATGATTTATTATCAAATGCCCATCTTCTTGCTAAACCTTCTTTTTCTAATTGAGCTAAATTCTTTTTTGATTTATTTATAAAGTTCATCCACCAAGCATAATGATATTCAGCTACACCATCTCTATCGGATAGATTAAATTCCGATTGTAATTTGGATAACATACCATTAAACTTACCTTTTTGAGAGCTTAACTTTTCATCTTTTGGTAATTTTGTAATTGGTGGTCCTTGTAATGTATATGTACTTTGTACATGTTTATTTGTATCCTTAATCATATTTGCCAATTTACTTTCGGCACCCTTTACCGCACCAATAGCATTCCCCTTCTCATCATATTCAACTACATTGTGAAATACTAATAAATTTTGTCCGTAAGGAATTACATTTGCATTTTGTGGGTAAATTACTTCTAAGTTACAAAACGCTGAACCATCTTTGAATATACTTTGTCTTTCTTTTTCTCCCAATCCACTAATTGCTGCTGATAAATCTCTCATTGCGAAATTGTATGCATCACTTAATGCACCTCTTCCACCAAATTTAGATGCCAACGCACTCATATCTAAAGCGTTTGCTCCACCATTTGCTAAGTGTGATTTGTTACGAGCTGCAATCAATCTACCATTTTTCCAACTGATTGCTAATGCCTGTCCATCGGTTTTTTCTCTAACCACTCCCAATTTACCATCTAAAGCATTGTTGATAATTTTTTTCAAATCACCAAATGTAAGGTTCATTGAAATATCAAAGGGATGGTTCATATGTCCATATGCTCCACCTTCATTAATCATTTGCTTTGATTCGTAAATGTGTCCGTTTCTTCTACCGAAATCTCTCAATAGAATTCCAGCTGCTGCGTTTGCTTCGTTTTCAACATCCGAACCCGTTTGACCATCTTTGTAACTTCCAACAGTTCCAACCTCTCTTTGCTTTAAGTGAACTAATTCATGCGCCAATGTTCTTAGGATATCTGGCATACTTCTATTTGATACATACACAAATATTTCATCAGTAGTTGGGTCATACCCACCATATGATTTAAATGTAGTAGCAAATGAATTATCTTTTACTAATCTTATTTTAAATGGAAATCTATCTAAAGATAATCTTTGTTTTGCAAATTTGATAAACTCACCTATAATTTGAGCTTTACTTTTTTTTTCTGCGTTTTCGTAAAGGCCTAATCTTTCAGACCAGTCTGCAATTTCATTATAATCTGAATCTCTTAAATCTCTTTCTATTTGCCTTCTATCAGCTTTTGGGTCTGCGGATACAACTGCCGCTATTTTCTTTCTACCAAAAGAACTAGCTCTATCCCACATTTTCATAATTGCTTTATAATGCCAATCGCCAGAACCAACTTCATTAAATGCTGATGGAACTTTTATTTTTACCCAACCACCATGTCTAAATACTCTTGCAGGTATTGGTAATGTAGAACCTATTGGTAATTTATGCTGATACTTTTTATCAATTCCGATTACTTTAGTAATAAAATCTCTATTTTTATTATCAGCACCAACTAATTCAACTTCAACTTCAACGGGCTGTCCGCCTATTTTGATTTTACCTTTAAAAAACCCCTTATTAATTTCATTTATTGTTCTAAATGTAGTTGCTTGCTTGCCATTAATTGTTGGCATTCCGTGGTCATCAGTTCCAATATCTTTAACAGTAACTTTTTTATTCTTAAACTTACCCATTAAAACTTCATCACCTTTATCAACATCTACATTAACATCTTCTTTAACTAAATCACCAAAGTTTTTACTTTGCTTATATGATTTTATAGAATCTAATAATTGTTCATCTGACATTTCAAATGTTTCCATTTTTTCTGCCATCTTATTAATAAAATTCTGAATGAATTTTTCACTATTCATTCCCTCTTCGGTAATTAAAGAACGAATCTCTAATAACCCCATACTTACGCCAGCTAATCCCGCTCCACCTGCTGCTGCCTGTGTAGCGCCTAATCCCATAGATTCTAAAGCAACGTGTTTAACGGCATCTTTACCTAAGTGAGCGGCGAATCCACCTACACCGTGACTAAATACTCCCGCTGCTCCATGTGCAGTTGCAGATGCTGCTCCTCCTAACCCTGCTCCGCCTGCCAATGCTTTTGCACCTGCTGCTAATCCACCACCAACTGCAACACTACCAACTAAAAGAGCCACATCTTTTGCAAAATGCTTCATATGATGGATTTGCTCTTTTCTTTTTTCATCGGAGTATTCCCATTCGCCGGTTTCTTTGTTTTTAGTAGAACCAATTTTCTGTCCACTTGCTAAAGCCTTAACACCATCCCAACTACCCTTCACCATATCAGCTTTATGCTGTAATACATGTCCAATCGCTTTAACAACTTTGGTATCAGCTACTTTTTTTATACCATCTTTTAAAGAGTTCATAAACTTAGAACCCTTTTTGTGTTCACCTTTATCTATAAAATCCTGCTCTTCTTTACTTAAATCTTTAATTTCATTATCCAATGCAGCTTTAACTTCATCAGCCTTTCTTTCCTTAGCCACTCTATCTTCTGCTGATGATTTCAATTCTACACCACTTAACTTTTGTTCTGGTGGTGGTCCTTGCTTTTCTTCACTACCTTTTTCAGCACCATCTTTTGCTTTAGCATCCGTTTTACCTTGCTGTGTATCTCCCTTTTTAACAGGCTGACCTGGTTGTGGTGGAGTTTCAGCTTTTTTCTTAGGCTCGTTTGCTGGAGCATCATCAGGTCCAACTATTTTTGCAGCTTGAATATGTGCCTCATGGTCTTTTGGTAATCTTAAAGCGTTTCTTACAGTAATTTTTTTCTTTTTACCATCTGCTGCCGTATATTGAATTTCCTTATCCATATTTGGATTTGGTTCTTCTTCTAAGAAATATTCTTCTATAAAATTATCGGCTTCAAATACCAATTTTGCTATTTGTTCAGCTATTGGGTCATATACATAGGAATCATCAGTAGTTGCTACTGAACGAATATCATCATTTTTCTTTTGGATTTTTTTAACATCCTCTTTTGATGGATAACCTTTTATAAACTCTTCTTTAATCAATTTGTTAGTTATCATTTTAAAAATTTCTTTATCGAATTTTGGATATGCTTTTAAGAATAACTTTTCAGCTTTATCCGAACTTAACCAATTTCTTACATCCGTACCGCTAATTGGATTTTGTTCTGGTGGTATAATATAAGTATATCCTATTTCATCGTAACCATACCCAGCTTTACCTTTATATGGTTTAAAATATTTTCCTGCTAATCTATCTGCATCTTTTTGTCCAACTGCTGCAATGTATTGTGTAGTTTGTCCATCAAATTTAGAAAGTATTTCTTTTGGAGCATAGGGGTTTGATACTTGCACAATTTTGCTTGGTGGAATACCAAACATTTTACCCATTATAATAACCTTCTCTTTGAAATTAAATGGAGATTTACCACTATCGGTTTTATCAGATGTAGCAATATAAACATTTCCGGCGCCAAATTTTGATGCCAATTTTTCATATGCGGCATAATGCCCTTTATGAAATGGTTGAAAACGGCCTGAATAGACTACTACTGTTTTTTTGACTACCGGTTTATCCACAATTCTATTTTTTGTATATAAATATCTTTTTATTAAAGATTAGAAATGTTTGTAAACAAACGGGTCTCTTTTTTTAAGCTCTTCTAACTTTTTTTTGAATCGTTTCTTTTGTTGTCTGGCTTCCCACAATTTTACAAAGAAAGATATTATTGGCCAATTTTTCATCATACCTATCATATTTTGTGTGTTATTATATATATAAGTATATTAAATCTAATAATAAATTTGGAATAAATATGGATTCAGTTAAGATGTATGAAAACATCCACAATACATTAACAACCAAAGGTTACTATATTGGTCAAATAGATGATATGTTCAATGAATTAACGAACATAAATAAATCTGATTTTGAATATTTTTCTGAAATTTTTAGAGGTACTGAATCGGATAAAATGACAAACTATATGTATAGGCATAACTATACATCTCAAAACAATCCAAAATCTTACTTAGATTCACCAATTTACACGGGCCCAATACCAACAAATGAAGAATTTGAGCAAGAAGTTTGGTATGATAGAAAACAAATAAGACAAGATTTTATTAAAAATGCTATTGAAGGTGGTGCTGAAATAAGAACTACTCAACAATGGGGAAGATTGGTTTTGGAATCATACGATGAATCCGATAAAGAACCTATTATAGATTCTATGGATGATTTTTTTAATAAAGCTATAAGAGAGCACACATCATTTATATATCCGGAATTGATGGCTAAAAAAGATACATTCAAATTAGCAACTCAATATAGTATGTATGAACCCGGTGATTTTTCAGAAATTCACTTTGATGGTATTAATCCAGGTAGAGCATGTGTTATTATAATATATTTTGCAAAACCTGAAAATTGGAATGAGGGCGATGGTGGTGAATTATTTTTAGGCCATAATCTGAAAATGAATAATGTTGGAGTTTTAGAATTTGATGGTGAATTTAAATATTGTAAACCAACTTATGGTAATTATGCTATTATGGATTTTACTAAATTTAATATAGGTCATTCCATAGAATTGGTTAAAAATAATTTTGTAAGATTTGCTTTACAATCATTTGTAGGTCCTTAAAATATTAATATATGGTTACTAAAGTTTTAATAACAGGCGGCGCTGGTTATTTAGGTTCGGTTATAGTTGGTAAATTATTAGATAGTGGTTATCAGGTTGTAGTTTTAGATAAACTATTGTTTAATCAAACTTCATTACTACAATATACATCCAACCCAAATTTTAAATTTATTTATGGTGATGTTCGTAATGAATCACTATTCGAAAATCTTTGCATTGATGCAGATGTTATTATTCCATTAGCAGCAATAGTTGGATTTCCGGCGTGTGCGGCTGACCCACAATTAGCAAAAGATGTTAATTTTAAGCAAATATTCAATATAGTTAGATTTGCAAAAAATAAAAAGATTTTATATCCAAATACAAATAGTGGATATGGAATTGGAGTAGGGCAGACCGAATGTACCGAAGAATCTCCGTTAACTCCTATTTCAGTATATGGGCAAACCAAATGTGATGCTGAAAACTTTTTAAGAGCAAATACAACAGCGATTACATTTCGTTTAGCAACAGTATTTGGAGTATCACCGAGAATGAGAACGGATTTATTAGTAAACGATTTTACTTATAAAGCAATAACCGATAAATACATTGTAGTTTTTGAAAAGAATTTCAAAAGAAACTTTATTCATATTGAAGATGTAGCATCTGCTTTTCTTTTTATGTTAGAAAATTACGATACATATAAAGGTGAGGTATTCAATGTTGGATTAAGTTCTGCAAATCTTTCAAAGCAAGAATTGTTGGAAAAGATACAATCTCATGTAAAGGATTTTGCGGTATCATATAACGACTTTTATGAGGACCCCGATAAAAGAGATTACATTGTATCAAACGCTAAAATAGAAGCGACTGGATGGAAACCCGAATGGGATTTGGATAGAGGGATTCAACAACTAATTCAGGGTTACCAAATGATTGTACCAAAGATGGGTGCAGAATTTAGAAATGGATTTCCTTTAGGTTACGCTAATAAAACATAATATGAATAATAAATGGGATGAGTTTAAAATTACTCCTTCAAAAAAATTTGGTATAGAAGTTCCACAATTTCAACCATCGGTATTCAGAGAATACAGAGGTGAAATATTTACAACCTTTCATTCAAAAGAACATCCTGTGATGAATTATGTGAGTGATGGGTGTGAAATACATGGAAGATTTTCTCGTTCTTATAAAGGAGTATTGAGGGGATTGCATTGGGATAATAAGACTTGGAAATTAGTTCAAGCCGCTGTGGGTGATATCTATTTGGTTGTTTTGGATATGCGAAAGAATTCTCCTACATTTGGTGATTGGGAAAGTTTTATTATAACCGAAAGATTAAGAAATCAAGTATTAGTTCCACCTGGGTTTGCAAACGGACATTATGCACTAACTGATTGTATGTTTCATTATAACTTATTTTACAAAGATGGTTATGTGGATGCAGATGAGCAAGGTGTAGTTAAATGGAATGACCCGGAATACCAAATGGAATGGCCAACAAATAAACCAATATTACAAAATAGAGATAAATAATTTATTATGATTAAAAATTTAGAACAATATCCGATAGTTAGAGAACAATCTCTAACGCCAGATGATTTAATTAATTTCGAAAACCTAATAGTAGACCATTGGGAAAATGGTAAAATAAAAGGACCTGTACATTTGTGTAATGGCAATGAAATTGAATTATTAGAAATATCAAAAAGAATGAATAGTTCCGATTGGGTATTTTCTACTTGGCGTTCTCACTATCATGCATTGATAAAAGGAATTGAACCAAAGTGGTTAGAAGAAGAAATATTAGCGGGTCGCTCAATAACAATAGTTAATGAAAAAGATAAATTCTATGCTTCAGCTATTGTATCATCTATAATTCCAATAGCAGTTGGAGCTGCTATGGGTATAAAAAATAATGGTGGTTCTGAAAAGGTTTGGTGTTTCATTGGTGATATGGCATTCGAAACAGGTCAATTTTATGAAATGCACAAATATGCAACTAATTTGAATTTACCTATAATATTTATCGTTGAAGATAATGGTGTATCTACTAATACACCCACAATAGAAACTTGGGGTGGTGTTAAAAGGAATATTCCTTCAAATGTGATTTGGTATAACTATAAAAATAAATGGCCGCATTACGGAACTGGTAAATGGATAACTTTTTAAATTTTGTTTATGATGATTGGGATGAAGTAAATGATGTACCTCGTCCAAATAGATTAAAATCTTATGTACATCCGGATGATAATGAACAAACATGGATGTTATCAACCGAACCAATGCGTGTATATACTAGAACTAAAATAAAAAATTGGAAAATATCGGATGTTCCTAATCATCCTGATAAAATGTTTTATTATCATGTTTGGAATAGAAATGGTTGGAATAATAGATTTTTTGCCGATGGGATACTTCCAATAGATAATGAAGTAATTAGAATGATAAAAACAAATAATAATTTACACTTAATTATAATGAATGAGTGTGAATTTGAAAAAAAGCAAGCTTTAGAAAGGCTTGATAGGATTGTTAAATCATATAAAATAAATCCGAAAAAAGTTTGGTTTATTCATAATGGAGAAAAATTACCAGAACATAAACAGGAATTAAATACAGAAATAAATGTACATGCAAGTCGTTCAATGTGTACATCTGTTCAAGGCACATTTCCACCTGTTAGACATAGAACTATGAAAACTCCTGGTCAGTTTTTTCTATGTCATAATCGTTCTCCAAGACCTCATAGATATGGAATATTATCTTTGTTAAAAAAGAATGGAATATTGGATGATACAAACTGGTCTTTGATAAATGGTTGGAGATTAAGTAAAGAATCTAGAATAGAATTTGTTGATATATTTAGAAAAGAAGATATATTGGATTTATTAGATGAACTTCATTATTTTACTAATATAGAAATTAAAAAGAGTAACTACGAAACAGTATATGATGAATTAGATGATAGAGAAGTTCAAAGATTACCAAGTGAACCAAACACATATGAGAATTCATATGTTAACATAACTACCGAAACTAACTTTGTTGGAGAAGATATCCATATTACAGAAAAATCATTTAAACCATTTTTTTATTATCAATTTCCAATGATATTAGCATCATATCATCATTTAAAATATTTTAGAGAAGCATATCCTGAATTAGATTTTTTTGATGATGTTATTAATCACGGATATGATGATATTGAAAATGATAGAGATAGATTATTTGCATTTATGCAAGAAATCAAAAAAATGTATGAAAACAAAGAATTCTTTATTGAGTTTTATAAAAATAATAAAGATAGATTTCAAAAAAATCACGATATTTTAGCAGAATATAAGAATGATTATGATTATGAGTTTTTCAAAAGATTAAGCGAAGTTAAGCCGGAAGAAGATGTTGATATGCATTTGGTATATGATAATTGGAACGAAGAATTACAAGAACCATATGATATGAATTGTAAAGATATTTACACAGATTCTTTTCTTATGAATTTAGATTCGTTTGTTAGGTCTTGTGGATTTCCTGAAGAAAGAATGAAACGTCATCCTTTAAGGGATGTATCAAAATACCCAAATACTAAATTTTATTATGTTGTAACATTAACTCCAAATCAAATAGGCGAAAAAATAAGAAATAGAATTTTGCCATTCCCGCAAGAAGTAATTGATTGTTGGAGAGATAACCCAAATTTTAATGTAATTTTAGGAAACGAGCAAGAATATGAAAGTTTTAAAACTTTTAAGTTTGTGCATTTTTGGACTAAATTTAATAAATTAAATCAAAAGCAAATTTGGATTTCAAATAATAATATTAAGTTGGAAGATTACAAAAATGAATTGGGTAGTGAAATGAATGTATATGCTACATCAAAAGTTAGAACTCACATTTGGTTAGCTATGACAGGTGTAATGCCTACTTTAGAATTCACACCCGAAAAAGAAGGTAAATTCTTTTTATGCCACAATAGAAGAGTTAGACCACATAGATATTCTTTGTTAGTATTATTAAAACAATATGGTATATTAGATAATGTAGATTGGTCTTTAGTAAATGGATGGGATGCTCAACAAAGATTTTTAAATAATCCAAAGGGATTATACGATAGATGCTTTAATGAAGATGATATGAGTAAAATGATGGATGATATGCTATATTTTATTGATATACATCAAAAAAAGAGTTTATTTGAAGAAGATAAAAATTGGTTTAGAGAAGATAATGTTAATTATGTTAATTGGGGTGAAACGTATGAAAGTATGAGTTATAAACACTCATATGTTAATATAACAACTGAAACAGAATTTGATACATCAGAAATACACGTTACTGAAAAATCTTTTAAACCATTTGTAGCCTTTCAGTTTCCTTTAATTTTAGCTTCTCCAAAACACATATACGAAGTTAAAAAAAGATATGATTTTGATTGGTTTGATGATGTTATTGACCATAGTTATGATAATATATTAGACCACAGAGAAAGATTATTTGCGTTTGTAAATGAAATAAAACGCATAAATGATAACAAAGAATTTTTTATAAATTTTTATAAAAATAATAAAGATAGATTTCAAAAAAATCACAATATTGCACATAAATTAACATATGATACTAGTGATAGAGATTTTCTTAAAAAATTGACAGGGTTGTACGAATATGAATTTAGAACAGGAATTAGAGTAAAAGAAAAAGAATTATTATAATGAATAGAGTTTTTTTATTAGGCGATTCGTTTACAGACAACCTTTATCAAGAATGTGTTTTTCACATAAAAATGAATTTAAATGTTGGACGTGGGCAAGTTAGAAAGTTTGTAGATTCCATTATAGCAGATACAGGAAATCCACCATTATGGTTTAGTGATTGGTTAAAAATTTGGGGGTTGGATGTTCATAATTTTGGACTTGGTGGATGTTCTATATATCATACATTTAATCAATTTGTTAATATACCTAAAAATTTTATAGAAGGAGATAGAATTATAGTTAATTGGACAAGTCCTATACGATTGGATTGGATTGTTGAAGGTGGCGATGTACATATTATTCAAGGAACTTTTAATAATTATAAAGATAAACCAGATGCTTATGAAGCTCTTTTAGACCAAAATCTTCGTAGAATGTATAGTATAGAAAATACCGATAATAAGGGATATTTAAGAAAACAAACTATACCTTTTATGAGTAGGTTGGTAGAATTACACGAAAAATATAAACCTATACAATGGTCTCCATTTGATAATATATCTGATTTTATTTCCAGCTATCCATATTATTTTTACGAACCATCAAATCCTATATTTAAAGATTGGATAAAAGAATGGGATATTTTAAAAATATATGGAGAAAGTGATGGAAAATGTGATGATGCACATTATAGTAGATATGGTAATTACTATGCTGCATTAATATTTAAAACTATATTAGAGGCGCAATCAGATTGTTATTATATAAACAATAACAATTTATTAGATAGGGTTTTTGATGTTGTGAAAAATAATAGACCGAATTTACCTTTTGTAAATTGGAAAAATAAAATTCAAAATTATTTATAATATAATTCTGGGTATTCTACCAAACAATATATTCCAACATTATTCATAGCAGATTTATATGCTAATTCAATATCCGATGGGGTTTTTAAATCGTGAAATTCTATATTTTTACAAAGAGATTTAAACTCTTCTATATAATTTCCTTTATGCTGATGACCAGGGTCTAATGGTTTATCTGAACCTTTGCCTATTCTAACAATCATATGTGGATTCCACTCTCCTTTACTCATTCCCACAATCTTATCAACGTGATTTACTAATTGATTAGTTGCGCAAATAAGAAAATCCCATCGTGGGTAGAATGTAATAACAAATTTACCAGCCATTGCCATACCTAATGACATTCCCATTTGAGATTCTTCCATTACAGGTACTTCAATCATTTTTTCTTTAGGAACTTCTCCAACTGTTGTACTCATTGGATTTCCGTGCCAAAGTAATTGTTGTCCTATAAAAATTGTATTATCTACTTTTCCTAATTCAGTCATTGCGTTTGTTAACGCATCTTTATATAAGCTTTGATTCATAACGTATGTTTTTTGATTCTTTTATTTTTTTAATAACCGCATCTGCTATAATTCTATGGCAATTTTTTGATGGATGATGGTCTTTTGGTGTTTCTATAAAATATTCATAATCTGAATTTATGTGTAATTCTACATTTTCATTCATCATAGTTCTTATAGTATCATATTTTTTATTTTTATATTCAAATGTAATTAATCTATCACTCATCCATTTATCATTTTTATAAAATGGCATATAATCTATTTCCCAATTAAGAACTAATGTTTTTATACCTTTACTCTCATATACTTGTAATTGTTGCTTTATTTTTCCAAACCAATCCTTACAATGTTCTTCAAACCAATCATCAATTGTGCAGTTTTTTTGTTCAACTAAATATCTATAAAATTTAGTATGAGTTTCAGGTGAAAATGTTCTAAACTCACACTTATCTATACTACCATCTGGATTTTTATAATCGTAATAGTATGTGTTTCTTTGTGGTTGTGATGTTTGAAAAATTATATACTCTATTTCATCAAAAGAATATTTTTCAGTTATATAATTTGTTATTGGGCCCATTAATCCAAAAGCACATTTCATATAATCAAATGATGTTACTTCTGAACCACCATTTTCAATTTTAACAACTTCAAATGTATTAAAATGATTAGCAACAATTCTTGGATAGTATAAAGTTTTTCTGAAACTATTGTGAGCATCATTAACCAATGTGGCATTATACGCATCTGGTGGTGGTTCTTTTAAACTACTCATATTAGAGTAGTAATAAAGTCCTTGCCCCCAAGTAAACGAACAACCGGCGAATAATATTCCTTTAGTTACATCATTACTTTTAAACTTCATTATTAAATTCGTTTTTATTTTCTAAATACCATTCATATGCGTTTGCTAATCCATCTTCTAATTTAGTAGTTGCCTGCCATCCCAATTTATCATAAATTTTAAATGAATCAATTTTACGAGTAGGTATCATTGATGGTTTACCTTTTATAAATTCGGTTGGTGCATCAAAGTTAGCAATTCTTTTCATTGATTCTAAAACTTCTAATACTGAATACACTCTATTAGAACCTACATTATAGATTTGAAAATCTTCAGTTTCCTTTTCCATTACAATTTGTAATGCTTCTACAAAATCTTCAATATAAAGTAAATCTCTTAATTCACTACCATCTCCCCAAATTGGAATAGGATTCATTTTGTCGGCTACTTTACGAATTGTTGCCGGCGTAACATGGCATTTATTAAAATCATATTTATCATGTGGACCATATAAATTAGCAGGCCTTATTACCGTTGTTTTCATAGTTCTCGGTAAATATTTTGCATACAATTCACATTGAACTTCAGCGTATCTTTTCATCCAACCTACGGGAAAATAAACAGGATATGGTGGATTAAATAAGAAATCTTCTTCACTTACAGACATATCTCCTTTTGGTGGATAGACTGTATTGGATGATAAGAAAATATAATGCTTAATTTCATTTCTCCAACTAGCATCAATTAAGAAATTATTCATTGCTACATTTGGTGTAACGTGTGCTAATGGGTCAACCACAGTATCTACCGCATTTGAAGTAGATGCTGCACAATGGAAAACTACATCAACTCCGGTGGTTGCTTGTAAACAACCATCGTATGTTTTCAAATCAAAGTGTGTATATTCTACACCATCTAATTGTTTTCTTACTCCTCTTTTGTGTAAATTTACTTTTAAATTTTTATAACCTTCGTTATATAATCTATTAGTTAAATTTTGTCCTACTAAACCAGAACCGCCTGTAATTAGTATAACCGAATCTTTTGTAATCATATTAACTTTTTTTTGTTTAAAACCTTTTTATTTCTATAAAAAAAATATATAAATGAATATCTTTTAAATCCATTTTTTACAACATTTACAGAATGTCTTATGTTATTTTTTGTAAAATCTAACAAACTGAATGTTCCAAATACTGGCTTTATAACATATTCGTTATTTGAATTTGTTTTTATAACCAATTCACCACCACCATCTATATGTTCCTCCTCATCAGATAAATATATTATTAATCCACAAATTCTACCTTCATTTTCTCCATCATTATGCTCTTTTATAAAATGTCCATCTTCATATAATGTAAAATGAGATTGTATGTTATAAGCAATATCTTCATTTGGATAAAAATAATTCAATATCCTTTTAGATATATCTATAAAAAAATCACAATCTTCATTAAATCCATCAAATTCAAACCACTTTTGTATTGTTTCTCTATTATTTTCTTTTACGAATAATTCTCTTTTTTCTATTTCTGATAAAGGTATTGCGTAATCAAAATTATCGTTTTCGTTTATTCCATCTTCATTTAATAGATTATATTGAAATCTACACATCAATTGGGTATCTCTTTCTTTTTCAGCGTATTTTTTTATTTGATTTACAATATTTTTTATTTTCGGAATTTCATCTTTAGAAACAAAATCAAATATATTTCCGCAATATGCTCCTTCATTAAATAAAAATGATTTTTTTAAATCATCTAATGGAATTGGAGTAGTACTCATATACCTTTTTTATAGATTCGTTTAACTTAGTTTGTGTTGTTAATCCGTATTTCTCTTGCTTAGATACATCCATTAACCTTCTTAAATCTCCGTTTGG
>JACCDP010481585.1_pt1 | contig 35173 bp, 51 predicted proteins | sample 7445841 | NCBI WGS metagenome assembly JACCDP01 (sample SAMN15323441, study PRJNA562643) | freshwater metagenome | isolation source: river surface water | place: USA:Blue River Watershed | collected 2017-08-17 | reverse complement strand
GGCAGCCAAGCAGCAGCGATTGATCCAGAAGCTCAGAGAAAGCTCCTTGAACGAAACGCCAAGCGCTTAGACACATTACGCAAACAGCGGGAATTGGCCGCCGCAGAGAAGGCCGCTTCAGAAAAAGGGGCTAAGTAATGGCCATCAAACCACTTGAGCAGCGCTTAGAGTCAATTCTGCCGGCTGCAGATCAGATGGCATCTGATCCCATGGCCCCGGTCGAGCCAATGCCTGGAGAGGCCATAGAGGCCCCACAGATGGAGCTGCTGTCTGGTGAGCCAGGCACTCCCAACATGGAAGACACGACCCAGGTCGCTGGGTTATTTGACAAGATCATTCGTGGTGGAATTGGCTCGGTTACGCGCAAGGCGCCAAAGGCAGAGCGCCAGCTTGTGCCACAGGGTAAACCCGGTGTGCTTCCGGAGCCAGAGAAGATTGGCCGTTTTAAGGTAATCCCAGAGGCAGACGAGCAGCTGACCAAGCAAGTTGGCGAGGCCATAGAGACCCGCCAGGTCTCCGGTGAGGTAGCCGGCAAACCACCCGAGGAAGCATTTAATCTGTCTCGGTTCCAGACCGAAGACGCAGCTGCGGTTGTGGGTGGGGTGGCAGACGCCCTGGGTATCAAGACCAAGTCTGTGACCTTCGATGAGATCAAGGCTAAAGCAAAGGAAAGCGGAATCTCCGAGGCGTTTCTGTCTAGGTTAGTTGCAGCAGATGGCAAGATGATGCCGTCAGCTGTGGAGACATACAAGGCGCTCGAGGTTTTAGAGACCTCGGCCAACGAGCTAGACCGTCTATTTAAGTTGGTCGCAGATGGCAACGCCACAGACGCACAGAAGCTGCAGCTGCGCCAGCAGGTGGCCTTTCACGGCCTGGTGCAAAAGGGTGTCAAGGGAATCCAGACAGAGACGGCCAGGGCGCTGGCTGTGTTTCGCATTCCCCGAGAGGGCAACGCAGATGTTGTGCGCCAGGTGCTAGAGGAGTACGGCGGCGACCGCTCCCTGCAAGACATGGCCAGGTCCTATCTGACTATAGAGTCTCGCGCAGCTCGCAACCAGATGGTTGAGAAGTCGATGTTCTCTAGCCTCAAGGATGTGTGGTTTACGACATTCATTAACGGCCTGCTAGCGAGCCCGGTGTCCCACGCAAAAAACATCGTGGGCAACACAATGTTTGGTCTATATCAGATCCCAGAGCGCATGATGGCGTCTCTCTATTCTAAGTATTTACCTAAAGCTGCCCGAGAGGGTGCGGTGCCAAAATGGATGGGCGGCAGCTCCGTGTGGGGCGACCTGGTACCAGGCAGCGCAGATGACAAGATAGCGCTCGACGAAGCGCTGACCATGGTTCAATCTTTGCGCAATGCGGTCACCGAGGGCTTGCAGCTATCTGTTACATCTTTTCGCACAAACCAACCAAGCGACCTTGCCACCAAAGTTGAGCTGCAACGTATGCCCCAAGAGGCTCTTGGCGAGACGCTACAGAGGATCACCGGCGTTGGCCAAGACACCTGGATGGGCAAGGCCATGGACTACTACGGCACAGCTGTTACCTTGCCTGGCCGGGCCCTGATGTCCGAAGATGAATTTTTTAAGGGCGTCTTCTACAGAATGCAGCTCAATACTTTAATTGAGCGCAGGGGAAAGAGCGTGTATCGGGACGCAATTGCAAATGGCGTATCGGAGGCAGACGCCATAGCTTTAAAACAGGCAGAAATTACCTCCCTATTTGAAAACCCACCAAAGGATCTAGACGACTCCGCGATGGAGTTTGCTAGACGCGGCACGTTTACGGGCGAGCTGCCACCAAACCTGGCCGCGCTGCAAAAAGTATTTAATCACCCTGCCCTAAAAATTGTTACGCCGTTCTTTAAGACCCCAGCCAACATTGGTCTCGAGGTAATCGAGCGCACGCCGTTTGCTCCGCTGTCCTCTAGGTTCCGTGAAGACATTGCCAAGGGAGGCATTTACCGAGACATGGCCCTGGCCAAAATAACCCTTGGGTCTACCTTGTTGGCCACCGTTGCGCTGATGGCTGGGGAAGGCCAAATTACCGGGGGTGGACCAAAGCGCCCAGCACAGCGCCAGGCGTGGGAGCGGACCGGGGCCAAACCATATTCGTTAAAGATTGGCGACAACTACTACAGCTTCCAGGGCCTCGAGCCACCTGGGGCATTTTTTGGCATGGCCGCAGACTACGCCGAATACGCAATAGAGGAGCCAGATGCCGGCAAGGTAGAACAGGTTTTTATGGGAATGGTATTCGGCTTCTATGAGTACATGAAGGAGCAACCATACCTACAGGGTATCGCGGAGGTAACAAAGGCACTGGGACTCGCTAGGGGCTCCGGAGAGGTAGACGGCGCAAAGGTTGTCAACGAGATCACCAAGCAGCTTGGCCAGTTTATTATTGGTGGGTCACCTTTGCCTGGATCGTCTGCTCTTGGCGGCGCCGTTGAGCGCCTACTGAACCCAGAGGCTACCAACGTAAACGCAAGCCCGGACTTGCCCATGGGCCTGCGCGGCCTAGTCACAGCTTGGAACCGATACCGCTCGCGGTTACCGTACTACAACCAGGCCCTGCCAGAGGATCTCAATTTGTGGGGCGACCCAAAGATGCAGGCAAGCGGAACTTTGGCCGAGCGCTATTGGGCTGGAACGTGGTTACCAACTAGGGTTTCCCCTGATCAGTTCTCAGATGTAGACGACGAGCTGGTGCGCTTGGGCTCCCCCGTTGGGATGCCAGAGTCCAAGGTTGGGTTTCAGATTGGCCAGGGCGAGGGGGCCATCTCTGGTGACGTGGAGCTGGATGCCTACCAACGCCACCGGTTGCTGACCATCTATGGCAAGGAGACCAACGCCAAGGACGACATTTTGCGCCTGATCCGCACGCCTGGATTTGATCTGCTATCGAAGGCAGACCAGCAGCAACAGGTCCAAAGGCTGCACTCAAAGTATATGAATATTGCCAAGATGCAGCTTATGTCTGAGGACCCAGGCATCGAGGCCAAGATCATCGAGCTCAACGAATTGCGCCAGGCCCACGGAAACTACTACAAACCTTAATTGCGAACCAATAGAATCTATACAGGAAGGACCTAATTATGCCAATCCAGATTAACAACGTAACCAGGCGAGCTGTGTATTCCCCGACCGGGGCAGGCGGGGCTGGGCCCTATTCGTTTACGTTTGAGATCCTGGCAGCCGGGGACATCGCGGTCTACAAGGACGACGTACTCTTAACCCTGACCACGCACTACACGGTATCGATTGCGTCTAACGGCACCGGCACGGTAACGATCACATCTGCTGGCCTGGCCCTAGCCCCAGCGAGCCCAACCCAATACGCAATTGTGGGCAATCGTACGATAGCGCGTACAACTGACTATGTGACAGGTGGCGACTTCTTTGCCAACACGCTCAACGACGAGCTGGACCAGCAAACCATTTTTGCCCAGCAAAACCAGGAAGGCATTCAGCGCTCACTGCAGGCCCCGCAGACAGACCCAACATCAATTAGCATGACCCTACCACGCGCCTCTGTGCGCGCCGGCAAGGTGCTGTCGTTTGATCCCCAGGGCAACCCTGCGGCGGTAGACTACATTGGCGAGAACCGTGGCAACTGGACCGCTGGTACGGCTTACTATATTCGGGACGTTGTCAAGGACACAACCAACGACAACATCTGGCAGTGTATTGACAACCACACAGCTAGCGGGTCCCTGCCAATTAACACCAACGCCGACAGCGCCAAGTGGGTTTTGCTTGTTAACGCAGCAGCTGCCAACGCATCTGCCGTAGCTGCCGCAGCCAGCGCATCAGCTGCAGCCACGTCAGCGTCAAACGCATCAAGCTCCGCTAGCAGCGCAAGCACCTCGGCATCTAACGCGTCAACCTCTGCGACCAATGCTGCCAGCAGCGCATCTGCTGCCAGCACCAGCGCAAGCAATGCATCAAGCTCTGCGTCTACCGCAAGCACAGCTGCGACCAACGCATCTAATAGCGCGTCGTCCGCTAGCACGTCAGCGACTAACGCAGCCAACAGCGCAACATCGGCTGCATCATCTGCTACGACTGCGACCAACGCCAGCAACGCATCTATTAACCTGGCCAACAATCTTACGGCCACGGCCACCACGCTCTCGGCTGGATCTAGCGCGACGGCGTCTTACAACTCTGGTACTTATGTACTAACGCTTGGGATTCCAACCGGGGCCACGGGAGCTACTGGAGCAGCTGGGGCAACTGGCGCAACCGGGCCAGAGGGACTTGTTTGGCGCGGCGTTTACGCTGGCGGTACATCATATGTGGTCGATGACGCTGTCAGCTACAACGGCTCAAGCTACATTTGCAAGCTGGCCTCAACTGGTAACCTACCAACGAACACAACCTACTGGGATGTGCTTGCCCAGCAGGGTGCATCTGGCTCTGGGTCAGGGGACGTAATTGGCCCTAGCTCTGCTGTTGGTAATAATTTTGTGGCCTTTGACAGCACCACTGGCAAGCTCATCAAGGACAGCGGATTCTCATCATCTAGCTTTGCTAAGTACGCAGACACAACTGCTAACTTTACTGGGACGCTACAGAACTCTGGTAGCAATGTACTTACCGCATCTAACATTGGTTCTAGTGTTCAAGCATACGATGCGCAATTAGCTGACGTAGCTGGCCTGACCCCAACAGACAATGGCGTAATTATCGGCAACGGCACTAACTTTGTAGTCGAGTCTGGGGCAACGCTGAAGACATCTCTTGGCCTAACTATTGGCACAGATGTCCAAGCATACGACAGCAACCTAACATCCTTTGTAAATGCTTTTACCTTGCCAACAACGGATGGTACGGCGAATCAGGTATTACAGACCAATGGTTCAGGAACTCTTTCTTTTGCAACGCCAACTGGCGGTGGCGGCATTACCACAGGTAAAGCTATCGCAATGGCAATCGTCTTCGGAGGTTAAAAATGGCAGCACCTAATATAGTCAACGTAGCAACCATCACAGGCAAAACAGCCGTCCAAGCTGTTGGCACATCCGCAACTGCAATTGTTACCAACTCTGGTTCTAGCAATAAAGTATTTAAGATAAATGCTTTATATGTCAGCAACGTAGATGGCACCAACAACGCAACTGTCAACATTGATTTGTTCCGTTCATCAACTGCATATCACATTGCCAAGACCGTAACCGTCCCGGCAGACGCAACGATTGATGTAATGACAAAAGCAATCTACCTAGAAGAAGGTGATTCGCTTCGTTTGACGGCGTCTGCTGCAAGCGACATTGAGGCCGTTTGTTCTTACGAGGAGATTTCCTAATGCCTCACCCAACCGTAGACAATGCAGATGGAATCTGGAAATTAAACCAGATTCGTAATGCCATCCTTGGGAATCAATGGCCCGGGGATACATTTTCAATTATTGAAACTTTTAATTCATCAGGCACATGGACTTGCCCTACCGGAGTGACCTTTGTTGAATATTTGGTTGTCGCTGGTGGTGGCGGAGGTGGCGGTAACTATGGCGCTGGTGGAGCCGGTGGGTTCAGAACAGGAACTGGGTTTTCAGTTACCGCTGGAACCGCTTACACCGTCACCGTTGGATCGGGTGGTTCCGGTGGTGGGGCGGCCTCAACTAGAGGGTCTAATGGGGCAGATTCTGTTTTCAGCACCGTAACATCAACTGGCGGTGGTGGAGGTGGGGCAGGTTTACCAAACAATACCGGATTAAATGGTGGATCTGGTGGCGGTGGCGGGGCTTCAAATGGAGCTGGAGGGTCTGGTAATACCCCTTCAACCACTCCTTCGCAGGGCAATAACGGAGGAACGGGTAGTTCAGATAATACTACCTATACGACCGGCGGTGGTGGCGGTGGTGCATCGGCTGTTGGCGCATCTGGAACAACTTCAACCGCAGGAAATGGTGGCTCCGGAACTGCATCTTCGATTTCAGGATCTTCCGTTTACTACGCAGGTGGTGGCGGTGGCGCAACAGATGTAAGTTTTTGTACCCCCGGAACAGGCGGTGCGGGTGGTGGCGGTAACGGAGGTAAAGGCCCCTCTGGCCCCAACGCCACTTCTGGAACAGTAAATACAGGCGGCGGTGGTGGCGGTGGCGTATTAGGTTATGGCGGTTGGACAGCAGGTAGTGGCGGCTCTGGAATCGTCATTATTCGGTATCAGGTACCTGCTTACTCATCAATAACTTTTGCCGCATCTGGCACATGGATCTGCCCACAAGGCATTACTTCTGTGGACTACCTAGTAGTCGCTGGAGGTGGAGCCGGTGGAGGCAGAAACGGTGGCGGCGGTGGTGGCGCTGGCGGGTTTAGAACAGGCACATCAGCAACAGTTGCTCCTCAAACAAAATATACGATTACGGTTGGAGGCGGTGGCGCTGGTGTTGTTACGGGGTTAGGAAATGACGGGACTAACTCATCTATCGTTGGCGGTACAAGTCCATCTGCGTTTGCTTCTCCCGGCATCATTGCAACAGGCGGCGGTGGCGGTGGCAATGGTGTTCCATCTCAGGCAAATGGTAGAAACGGTGGATCAGGCGGCGGTGGCGGTGGTGGAGATGCTGCTCCGTCAACTACTGGCGGTTCTGGAAACACACCATCTACCTCTCCATCTCAGGGAAATAACGGAGGAACTGGGTTTGCGTCTGGAGGCACTCCCGGAGCAGGCGGTGGAGGCGGTGCTGGAGCAACAGGAACCAACGGCTCTGCCAATACAGGTGGATCGGGTGGTGCGGGAACAGCGTCTTCAATTAGTGGCTCATCCGTAACTTATGCTGGTGGTGGTGGCGGGGGTGGTAACACTACTGTTGGTGCTGGAGGGTCAGGCGGTGGAGGCGCTGGTGCTGCTGGGAATCCCTCTGGTCAAGCAGTATCAGGAAGCTCAAATACTGGTGGTGGTGGCGGGGGTGGCGGCGCTTTTACTACGCCTCTTTCATCTGGTGCTGGCGGATCAGGTATCGTAATTCTTAAACTCAATCCATAAAGGTGAGCCAATGACAACAAAAATTTATCGCTTATACGGAATTGATATGGCAATGCACTTGCTTCGTCCCGGTGCTAAGTGGGAAATCACAAACTCTCACTTTAGCAACTGGGAAGATCCAAGGCCATGCCCCAGGTGGGAAGAGGTATTGGACACGATGGAGAAGATCAAAGCCTTTGAGGATTCGATCAATACCGTCTGGTTGCCAGAACAGATTGAGGCGCTATCTGGTCAAGCAAAGATTCAACAGCAAGTTGATCAGATCATCGAAGAACAGAAGGCCGCATGATCCACAACCTCTTTCCAACCCCAGTTGGTCTTTATGAGTTAGGCCGTGACCTAACCACTAAAGAACTGTCGTTTCTTAAAAAACAAGAGACACGGTCTAACATGGGCAACACAACCAGTATCGACAACACGATTCTAAAAGCCAAAGAACTGACCCAGTTGCGGGACTTTATTGAAACTAAAGTGTCGGAATACTTTACAAAGGTTTACAGTCCAAAGCACAAAGTCAATCTCAAGATTACTCAGTCTTGGACGAACTACACAGAGCAGGGTCAGTACCACCACAAGCATGAGCATCCAAACTCATTTGTGTCTGGCGTGTTCTACATCCAAGCTGACAAAGCCAAGGATAAGATTTACTTCTACCGTAACGGATACCAACAGATTAAGTTCCCGCCATCCGATTGGAATGTTTGGAACTCTGAGAGTTGGTGGTTTGAGGTTGGGTCTTGTGACCTGATATTGTTTCCGTCAAGCCTGACACACATGGTTCAGACCGTTGAATCAGAGCAGACACGGATTAGTTTATCTTTCAACACTTTCCCTGTTGGCAATGTTGGGGAAGAATTAGATTTAACTGGACTTCAACTAGGAGAATTAGATGGCGCATTTCGCTGAGATTGGTCAAAACAATGTTGTTCTGCGTGTAATCGTTGTAGACAACAGAGATACCTCAACCCCTGATGGCACAGAAGTCGAATCAATTGGCGTGGCTTTCTGCCAGCGTCTATTTGGCGGCAACTGGGTTAAGACCTCTTACAACGGTAATGTCCGTAAGAACTACGCAGGGATTGGATACACATACAACGCTGGTCTTGATGCGTTTGTGCCTCCGAAACCTTTTGCGTCTTGGGTTCTAAACGACACCACAGCACAATGGGAATCTCCAACACCAATGCCCACAGATGGCAAGCGCTATGGCTGGGACGAGGCTACGACAAGTTGGGTTGAGGCTGCATAATGGCAACGATTGGCGAAGTTCAGGGTCAGCTAGACACTCACGAACAGGTATGCGCCCAGCGATATGCTGGCATTGAGCTACAGTTCCGCTCGACCAACGCCAGGCTCAAGCGCATCGAGGTTGGTTTGATCGGTGCGGTGGCTTGCCTGATTGGCGCAATGGGTTGGGCGATCAATCTACTGATTGGCCTGGTCGCAAAGCTGTGAAATTTTTTGGCAGGTTACTGGTAGCAGCTGGCCTGTACCTACAACGCATTGGATACAGGCTCACCCGTGACAAAGCTACCTGACCCAGGGAACCCAGCAGACGTAGCCAGGCAGGCCCTGGGTGGCATCAAGGAGGCCATCAAGGTTGGCCGCGAGATCAAACAGACCGGAGCCGAGGTTTCTAACTTCCTCGATGAGGAGGCCCGAGCTCGCATAGCCTGGAAGCGCAAGCAGCTCCAGCTGCAACGCCGGGGAGACATGGTCTTCATCGATGCCGCTGCCGAGTACCGCGAAGTGCGAAAGATCAAGGCAGCTGAAGAGGGGATGTACCAGGACGTTGAGAAAGAGTTCGGCAGAGCTGCAGTCAACGAGGTCAAGTCATTGATCACACAGATGCGTAAAGATAACAAGGTGCTGGACTACGAATTCCAACGCCTGCGAGCTGAAGAGCGGCTCACCTGGATTATTATTTTTGTGCTGTCTGGAATCATCTACGGAACATTCAAACTTATGGGTGCCTGGTGACAACCATTGCTGCAAATTTTTTGACCGGTGAAATGGCCGCTGACTCGATGGTCAGCTCCGATGACAGCTACTACCTGATAAACAAACTGCGCCGTGGCAAGGGCTGCATCTACGGCGGTGCCGGTGACTTTGAGAAGTTGCTCAAGTTCTACCAGGTGCTCGACCAGGGCGGTGACCTGGATTCGGATACCGACATCAGCATTCTGATGTTGAACGCACAGGGGCTGTGGGTATACGAGAGCTCGGTCATACCCGTGCCGATTAAGAATTCGTTCTTTGCCATTGGCACCGGGGCTGGATACGCAATGGGGGCCATGCACCTGGGAAAGAGCCCACGCGAGGCCGTAGAGATTGCGTGTCTATACGACACCAGCTCGCACGGCCCCATCGATGAGATGAAACTGGAGAGAATCCGTGGCGCTAAAAAGAGTATCTGACGAGGAAATCATCTCGGCGATGAAACGGTTTGGCAGCACTAAGATAGCTGCCGAACACGTTGGTATGTCTGTCAGGGCATTTGCCTCGCGCAAGGCCAAGATCCAAATACAGTACGGCATCTCCCTGCCAACCTACGCTGCTCCCCAGGATAGTCGCCGCAATACCTACATACCCGAGAATCGCAGGGTCATAGATCACACGGTAGACAATGGCCATGTATTCATTGCCAGCGATTGTCACTACTGGCCAGGTGAATCAACTGTAGCTCACAAGGCATTCGTTAAATTGCTAACCGAGTTTAAGGCACAGACCTGTATCTTGAACGGGGACTGCTTCGATGGAGCTAGGATCAGCCGACACCCAACGCTGATGAACACCAACCCACCGACACCCAAGCAAGAGATTGAGGCGTGCCAGGATCGCTTAGATGAGATTGCAAACGCATCCAAAAATGCAACCAAGCTGTGGACATATGGCAACCACGATGTGCGCCTATTTAATTACATTGCAGCTCACGCCCCAGAGCTCTCCGAGTTTAGCGATTTGTTTGCGTACTTCCCTGGGTGGCACACGGGCTGGCGCGTAGACATCAATGGCTCGGTAGTCATAAAACACCGCTGGCACAATGGAGTGCACAGCACCTGGAACAATGCCTTGAAATCAGGCAGGTCAATCGTGACCGGGCACCTACACCAGCTCAAGGTCACGCCGTTCTCAGACTACGATGGGCGCAGGTGGGGCGTGGATTCTGGGACGCTGGCCGAGCCATACGGTGATCAATTTACTTACACCGAGATGAACCCGGTCAACTGGTGTTCTGGGTTTGTCGTGCTCACGTTTGAGAATGGCAAGCTGCTGCCTCCCGAGCTGTGCGAGGTGATCGATGGCGTTGCCTACTTCCGTGGCCAGCGCGTATGAGCCCGTGGCTCATTATTTTTGTGGGCTGTGTCTACGCCTACATAGGATTTGAACAGGGCACCAGGGGCAACCTAGCAATGGCCATTGTGTTTGCCGGTTACGCTTTCAGCAACATTGGTTTATATCTCGCAACGAAAGGATAACGATGCTACCAATCGCAGCTCTGCTCTCAATCGGAGAGAAGGTTCTTGACAAGGTTCTGCCAGACCCTGGCGCGAAGGCAGAGGCCCAGGCCAAGCTCATGGAGATGGCGCAGAAGGGTCAGCTCGCGGAGCTGGAGTCGCACGTCAAGGAGATGGACTCAGCTCGCAAGCGCGAGATCGAGATTGCCACCAGCGCAGCCGCTCCGATGCTTAACAAAATTGTTACACCCATCCTGGCACTTGGCACCGTGGGGCTCACGTTTATTTTGTTCGCTGTGATTATCTTTGTAGACGTTGACGCTAACTCCAAGGACATTTTGATCTATGTTCTGGGCGCGCTAACCAGCGCGGTCACGATGGTGCTGGGCTACTACTTTGGCTCGAGTGCTGGAAGCAAGGAAAAATCCCAACAGCTCGATGAGATTCTCGATAAAAAGAAATGAACCTGACCGCCAACTTTACTTTAGAGGAACTGGTAAAGAGCGAAACCGCTCTGCGCCACAACATTGACAACACACCTGGGGAGACCGAAATTGAAAACCTTAAAAGACTATGTGAAAAGATTCTTCAACCTGTTAGAGACCATTTCAACACGGGGGTCAAAGTCAACTCCGGTTACCGCAGCCCCGCCGCCAACCAAAAGGTTGGTGGCTCGCCCACGTCGGACCACTGCAAAGGGCAAGCAGCGGACATCGAAATCCCGAGCATCCCAAACGCGGACCTAGCAATTTGGATCATGGACAACCTGGAGTACACCCAATTAATCCTAGAGTTCTACACGCCGGGTGTCCCAGACTCTGGGTGGGTCCACGTTTCCTATGACCCATCAAACCTTAAAAAACAAAACCTAACGGCGACCAGGCAGGTAGGCAAAACAGTCTACCTGCCTGGTCTGGTTGCCTAGAACACAAACCGGGGAGCGCAGGTCACGTCCACCACAATGTCTGTGGTGAACCCGTTGATCTTGCGCTTACCGTTTATCACCACAGCTCTCAGGCCAGAGCTCTCGCACTCGCGCACAGCGATGATCACCTCATTGCGAGACATCGCCTGCACTTGCTTGTCCATCACTATTTCCTGGGTCTTGGGCGCGTCCACTACCGGGTTGCTCACGCACCCCGACAGTAGCAACACCAACGCTAGATATCTCATGCTGCCTCTCCCTCTAACATGGCGCCCAGTGTGGCCAGGCGCTTACTGTAGGCTGCCGTGTGGTTGATCCTATCGGCAGGTGTAATTTTTTTCATAACTAATTCGTTGGCCTCCTTGAGCTGGCGCAACGCTGTCATCCTCTCCCGAGGTGGGCGCAGCTTGGCCCGAGCTGTCTTGTCTGCCATCACCTCGTAGGCCGCGGCCCAATCAGATAGCGTCGGGTACTCAGCCACCGGCTCATCCTTGCCAGGCACAAATAGAAAGTAAGACGACTCAGACTTTCCCTCGGGCTCCTGGGCGACCTCCTCTTGGGCCTGCTCAACCTCAACGTGGTGGCGCTGGCCATCGTCGACCTCTACAACGGGCTCGAGTATCTCGGGCAGGGCAACGGTAGGCTCTGGCCTCGGCAGCGCGTCTAGCGGGTTTCTGGTGGCCTTCGCGGGGGTGATATCTTTCTCTGGCTGGCTCGGAAAATCCTGTGCCTCCTCCACGGTGATCAATCCCTTGAGCACGTCTGGGAACGCATCGCGCAGCGCGAACCCTCGAGCTCTCATCTGCATCATTCTTTTTGGATACGCAGACCAGGGCCCTTGCTTTGCCCAGAGGCCAGCTCTCTTGGCGTCCTCGACCGAGAACTTAACCGTCACCGGCGAGCGACCCTTACGCTTGGCCACGCACACTGCGATCGGGTTCGGGCTCCCTTCGTTCTCAAAATACTCCTCGATGTCATCGCACACTGCGCTGGCCTGAACCAGGGCCATAGCTGCATCGCCGTACACAGATGGCTTGCCATTGATGCACGCAATGTTCTGGAGCGCCTGAAGCGGGGCCAGGCCAAGCTCACGGCCCCATTGAACAGCCACCAGGACATCCTCGGGTTTGCCCTGGTATGCCTTGGGCACCATCTGGGACTTGGCCAACATATCCGAAAACCTCATGGCCTCATCTAACGTCACGGGCGCGAAGCCCTGGTTACTTTGCACTACTTGCATTTTCTTTCTCCTCGGTTGAATAGACTATCGTAGTTAACATCACCGTTACAAGCGCATCGACTACATCCATTGCGCGGTCTCGATTCATAAATGTGCCGGGTGTCCTATTGGCAGCGTCAAAGCACAGAGCCTGCAACTTGAGAGCTGCTTGCAGGCGTGCGTTCATAAGCTTTTGATCGTTTGAGTTCATTTCTTTTTTACCTCCTTGATTGCCAAAGTTGCCTGCCTAATCGTGTATGCCTTCTTGGCCGGCACCGTTTTAGCCGGCTGGGCATCATATTGTTTGATTGGCCACTTGATGTCGTATTTGCCAGCCCTTGCGTACTCGGCTGTGTCCATCAAGGTTTGCATGGTTTTTTCGTCGTCTGTAACAATTTTCTCAAGATTTTTAATTGCTTGTTTGGCAAAAACAATTTTTTCAGCAAGCATTTCGGCTTCGTCGTCCAATTCGATGGGGTCTGGTCTCGATGGGTACGGTCCCCGGTGCTCTGGCCAACGCTCCCCATCAGCTGGTGGGTAGTAGTCGATCTCGCCGGTCTCCTTCCACTTGTCCAGCTTATCTTGGAACTCTCTGGATACCCTGGCAATGTAGTCGATGGTTTCCTGGTGAGGCTCAAACAAAAAGATACGCAATGCTGTGCCACGGTAGAGTGTGGCCACGCACCCCCACTTGGCGTGGACTATGTCCATCTGTGCCTGCAGCTGGATCGGACCACGCCACAGTGGCGGGGTGTCCTCCACGTCCATCGCCGTGAGCTTGGCCTCGAGCACGCCAATTCCATCTAGCTTGATGGTGTCAGCTCCAACCACATAGATGCCGCTGTCTGGATCGTGGTGGATTACCTGGCCGCCACCATCTCCGGTGCCATCGAGCGAGCAGCACAAGGGCAGCTCCGCGTGGTACCTGGCGCTGGGGTGATCGATTACCAGGTCAGACAGGCGCAGGCGCTCCGCTGCCTGGGTGAGAATCAAGGGCTCCATCAGGTTGCCCCAGGCCATGGCTTCGTTGCCAATATCTTCGCGCTCGATAAACTGCATCGCGTTGATTGAGCACTCGAGCTCATCGTTGGGGGTCCGGTACTTTGACAGGCCCATCACAGCTGTGAGACGTGACGCCGACATCATTGTGTCGGGGGTGACTTTACTTACCATTTCTTTTTCCTTTTGCTTTGATTAGTCGATAGCTCGCGTAGCGCTTGCCGTTGGTGTAAATCATCGTTGTGTGGATGTTGTGGCCAACCTCGCGCAGCTCCGCGATCCTGGCCGCCAGGCGAAAGCACTGGCACCCGGCCAGCGCAGCGATAGGCGTAACGTGAGCTCCACGTTGCAGCTCCTCTAAGATCCATGCGTTCTGGTTCATGGCGTGAGCCTCTCAAACAAACGCAACGATTAAAAAGAAAGCGGCCAGGGCAACAGCGCCTGCCACCTTCAGCCAGATTGGCTCATCGACCTCGGCTGGCTCGATGGGCAACATATCTCGCCAGCTGCGAGCGTGGTTGGTGCGTGGGTCTACATATAAATCGGGTTTTCGTTTCATAGTTTTCCTCTGGTTTAGTTATCGCGTGGTGCGTGATTCTGCAGCTGCTCGACCATCTTTCCCAGCTCTCTCTTCTGCTGGCCGGTCAGGCGGTTGCAGTGGATGCGGTCGGATCGGTGGATCACCCGGCCAATGGCCAACGTGATTGCCACAAACCCGACCAGAAACAGGACGCCGTACATCAGGCGGCCCGTCTCATTAGGTTGGCCACCTGGCTAGGCGACCACGTTGTATTGCCGCGTGGCGTACACACCCCGCGAGCTGACAGAGCAGCTGCAATGTCGCGCAGTGACTTGGAACCGGTCTTGGCGATGATCTCGCGGACCACTGGGCCAACACGCTGGGCGAATGCGTCTGCGTTGGCCTGGACTGCTTCAATGCCTGCAGCTGATGCCTTGGCCGGGTCAGGTGATCCCAGCCTAACTCCGCGAGCTTTAGCAGCTGCCAGGGCAGCCTTGGTGCGGCGAGATATCTCCTCGCGCTCATGCTGGGCGAAGATAGCGCGTACACCGAACTCGAGGGTGCCAGCGTGTGGCATATCGGCTGCCACAATGTTGACGCCAGAGTCGCGCAGGGCAAACAGAAACCCCACCTTACGCGATAGGCGGTCGACCTTGGCAATCAGCAGAGCTGCGCCAGCTTTCTTGGCCATCGCAATTGCAGCTGCGAGCTGTGGGCGGTCGTTGTCTTTGCCAGACTCGATCTCGGTAAACGAGTGAATGATCTGTGTGGCGTATGGGGCCACAGCGGCCTGCTGTGCCTCAAGGCCGAGGCCAGAGGCGCCCTGCTTGTCTGTGGAGACGCGGTAATAAGCAACGTATTTGGACATAATCAACTCCTGTATCTCGGTGGTTGGTGATTGCACTGTGCAATACAAAACGAATATTGCCTAAGTTGTTTTTTGCTGTCAAACCCTTTGTAAACAAATAATTTATAGGTGCTTACCCTAGTATCGGCTACCAGGTGAGCTATTCGGTTATTATTCGGTGCATTCACAGTGCAACTAAAGGAGCCAAATGGCCACCCAAAACAGACCATTGATGGTCAGGCTGCGCCCTGACACGCGTCAGCTGCTCGAGAGGGCCGTGTCTGACCAGCGCCGCAGCCGCTCTAGTTTGGTGGAGCAGGCGCTCAGGGAGATGCTCGAGGCCAGGTACGCCGATGTTGCGTCCAGGCTAGACCAGATGCTGGGTGGCGTGCGATGAATGGCCGGGGCAGGCGTAACAAGGGAGCCACCGGCGAGCGAGAGCTGGCTGCGATACTGACTGACCAGCTCGGGTTTGAGGTAAAGCGCAAGCTGGGCCAGGCAAGAGATGGTGGCCACGACATAGAGATTGGCCGGTTCTGCATCGAGGTCAAGCGCCAGGAGCGGTTGGCCATCGAGGATTGGTGCCGGCAAGTGGAGCTCTCGGTTACCACCAGCTCAGAAATCGATTCTGAGGGCTCTGTTGGCTCGCCCGTGCCCGTTGTGATATTCAGGCGCTCTGGGCAGCCCTGGAGGGCTGTGGTGCCATTGGATTGGTTTTGTAAGGCAGTGAGGGAGGATTTAGGTGGCTAACGAGCTCTACAGGCACGTCACGTTGAGGGAGGAAACCGTGTTGGGCACCAGGTGGTGCTCGCACTGTATGCATCGACGACCGATACAGGGGGGAACATGGAAGATGTTGAACGGGGGAAAGAACCGGCGGTGGCAGTGCATGAGCTGCGCGGAGAATCAGAAGATGAGAGCTGCGCAGACTGCAAGAACGTGAGTTTTAGGGGGTGGTTTTTATGGTGTCGGTTCTTTGATAAACCAACTACCGGGAGGGTCAACGGATGCTCCGCTTACCAGCGACAGTGAAAAGCTACGCTGCCGGGGTTGCGGCGGTGTTCACCCTGGCGCTCGGTTGGTCGATTTGCCTGACGGTCGCGTTGTTGGGAATTATTCTGAGGAGTTTTTCTTGCACTACGAGGCTAGGTTCGTACTCAAGAAGTATCGCTCCAAGAGGACCCGCCTGGCTTACCTCGATTCTGTGGAAGAGAAGAGAGGGAAAGCCGCCAGAGTGGCGCTACGGCAAGAGATGATGGTGATATGGGAACACAGACAGCAAAAGTGATCGATTTCAAGCTGCCCAAGCGCCCGCCCAAGATTGTGGAGAGGGACGCGCCACCGGATCAGCGCAGCTTGGCGGTGGTGCCACTGCGAGCTATTCGAGACCGCGAGCTCACCGATGGTCAGCTGCGAGCTCTGGCAATTCTGTGCAGCTACTGCAACCGGGCGGGGATAACGTGGGTGAGCCAGGGCAGGCTGGCCAAGGATATGCAGGTGAGCCAGCAGTCGATATCAAAGCACCTGAAGGCTCTGGTGGCGGCTGGATACATCGAGGTGACGGCCAAGGGATTCAGGGGAGAGCGAGCTAACACCACGCGTGTTATTTACGATCCCAATGTTACGTCCCAGGACGCGATAGCTATCACCAGCGGCCAGGAGGACACCAGGCCACCACACCAGGCCAGGAAGGAGACAGCGCAGGCAATGGAGCCAGAGTTCACAGAGGAGCAGATGGCGGCTAACCGAAAGAGGCTAAGAGAGATGCTGGGAGGACTAGCAACCAGGGACGGATTTCACTACAACAGACCAGAGAGGATAGGAGACATCATGGCAAGGAAACCAAAGGCAAAACCAGCACCAAAGGAGACCACTCATACACAACCCAATAAGGTTGTGAATGAGAAGGGCTCCCATACACAACCACATACACAACCTAATACGGTTGTGGAAACACAGAAGAACATAGGTATAGATAGGTTGTTTATGTCTATAGGTTTAGAAATAAATAAAGAATTAAAAAAGACTTTAGAAGATTGTTTAGATTCTAAGATGATCTTTACAACCTTCGAGGAGTTGAAGAATCGATACGCAGCTGAGAGCTTGCCAATGCCCAAGAGCCCGGAGACCATCGTTGAGATGATGATCCTCATAGGCGCTGATGCCTCTCTGACGCGATCTGAGGTGCCGCCATGCCGCTGACACAGGGTAGGGTAGGCAAGGGTAGCCAGCACACAGTGCGAGCCCGTCACAGCGCCTCTAATCCAATCTGTTCAATTGCCAAACGAACGTATGGCTTTTGTACGCAGCCAGGGGTACGCTGCGTGTCAGGCGATTGGCAGCCAGTAGGGGCGTGGTGGTCAACCTTTTGCGGTGGACCTGGCCTGGGCTGGCTGTGGGAAAGGCACCCCTTCCCTCCCCCCCGTCCACACCGTAGCGCGGGGGTCTCTCCGAAATTTTCCCCATGTTTTCATGGCACAGGTTTTTGACTTCACTTGGAGGAGATGTATGAAAAAGAAAGAAACCGATTTGATCAGGAAGATGATTCCTAACCCGGAGATATATGGGGATATAGGCAACCATCAGATTTACATTGAAAGCAGGGACGAGTTTGCGGCCTTGGCTTTGGTGGCTGTTTGGAAGTTGGCGGGGACGATCAACCTTGAAGATACCCAGATTGAGGGTGATGTACACGCCGCTTACGCCATTGCAGACAAAATGATTCAAGAAAGAATACTCAGACAAGGAGGGGGAACAAATGGCGTATGAGATGAAACCTGGGCAGGGCTCTGCTTTCCCAAACGAGAAGAAGACCGAAGATTGGCACGCCGACTTCCGTGGCAAGGTAATGCTCCCAGATGGCAAGACCCACTGGCTGGACATTACAAACAAAAAGACCAAGGATGGGAAGGCGTATGTCACCGTCAAGATTGGCAACCAAACCCAACAACAGGGTGAAGCCTACTCCGCAGCTCACAAACCATTCCCGGCCCAGGACAGTCACAACAAGGCTAAGGCCAACGGGTTCGTGGACCTCGATGAAGATATTCCGTTCTGATGGCCAGACCTAAGTCGCGTATCTCTGAGCAGGTTCCCAGCCTCAAGAACTGGGGTGGGGTGCGCTCTATCCAGCGTCGCATGGAGCGCTCTGCCACGATTACGGATAACCGAGAGGCCATTGCGTTTTCCATGCTGTGCATGGCCAACACCAAGATCACAGATATCCTAACGTGGGACGAGGACGGAAATGTCAAGGTTAAAGCGGCAAGTCAAATTCCTGACCACGCCTTGCAGGCAATCAAAAATATCAGGGTCAGGCGTGAGAAGGATGGTTCGCAGACGCTGGACGTTGAACTCTACGACAAAGTTGGCGTGCTCCGTCTACTTGCTAAAGCGTCTGGACTACTTGATAACCCGGACGATGGATCAGATAAACCGTCGGTGCTAGATGTCAACGTAATTGCGCCTCACGCCAACCAAGAGGAGGGGTAAACGAAGTGGACTTTATTTACCGCAGCTTTGATTCTTGGGTAGCGTCCAGGCAAGACGCCAAGCACTGGTCAGAAGACGAGCTGGCCTGCGCCGAGGTGGCCTGGAAAGAGTGCCAAAAGCACTGGGAGGGTGTGTGCCAGATGCACCTTAACCGCGTCGCAGAGCTCGAGCGCTCCGTGGCCTGGCAAGATCACCACATCTGGAACCTAGAAAACCGTAAGGAGACCAAAACATGAACGACCTGGGGTGGTTTTTTCTGTATTCCGTGTCCTGGCTTGCCTTCTCTGTGTGGGCGGCGTGGAGGATGGACCAATGAGCCAGGCAAACGACAGGCAAGAGGGCGGCAGTCACTACAAAACCAAGGCAATCCAGCCATGGGACTACATTGTGGCCAACGATCTGGGGTTCCTCGAGGGCTCAATCATCAAGTACGTCACCAGATACAAGGAAAAAAACGGGGTCAACGACCTAAAGAAGGCCGCACACTTTCTCGAGAAACTGATCGAGGTGCAAAGTGGCAAGAACTAAAGAGCAATCCACCAAGGCCGTGGCCACAACTGGCCTCAACCTAGACTTCTCTAGGTCACCAACCGTCTACGACTTCATTGGGTCCAACGCATTTGTGCAAGGCGTCATGGGCCCGGTGGGATCTGGCAAGAGCTACGCGTGCGCGGCCAAAGTAATGATCAAGGCCGTCAAGCAAAAGCCCTCCCCTATCGATGGCATCCGATATACGCGTTTTGCAATTGTACGCAATAGCTACCCAATGCTGAAAACCACAACCATCAAGACCTGGTTGGACCTCTTCCCAGAGAACACCTTCGGTCCCATGCTGTGGACGCCACCGATCACGCACCACATTAGGTTGCCGGCCAGGGACGGGGCCGCTGGAATCGACTGCGAGGTGATATTCCTTGCCCTCGATCAACCTAAAGACGTGCGAAAGCTGTTGTCTCTGGAGCTTACCGGCGCCTGGGTCAACGAGGCCCGAGAGCTGCCAAAAGCGGTGATCGACGGCCTCACCCACAGGGTCGGTCGATACCCAACCAAGAGAGATGGCGGCGCCACCTGGCACGGTATCTGGATGGACACCAACCCCATGGACGACGATCACTGGTGGCACAAGATAGCGGAGAAGGAAAAGATGTCTGGCCAGTACGCGTGGAAGTTCTGGAAGCAACCAGGTGGCATTGTCGAGGTAGACCCAGAGGAGCTGCCAGAGAACCCAGAGGCAAACGACCACATCTTCTCAGCTGGTAAGTGGTGGAAGGTCAACCCAAAAGCAGAAAACATCAACAACTTGCCGCCCGGCTACTACCAGCAGATGCTGCTTGGAAAGAACCTAGATTGGATCAAGTGCTACGCGGGTGGTCTGTATACCTACGTCCAAGAGGGCAGGCCGGTTTGGCCAGAATACAACGACTCGACCATGTCTGGCGACACCACGGTCAACCCGCAGGTGCCAATCCAGGTGGGCCTGGACTTCGGTTTGACACCAGCTGCAACCATTGGCCAGAGATTGCCAAACGGGAGGTGGGAGATTCACCACGAAATCGTCACCTTCGACATGGGGCTCGAGAGGTTTGGCCACCAGCTGCTAGCCGAGCTCAACGCCAGGTACCCAAACCACCAAGTAATGATCTGGGGCGACCCGGCAGGCCAGGCCAGAGACGCCATCTACGAGGTCACGGCCTTTGATTTCCTGAGAACCCTGGGTCTCAAGGCACAGCCCACAGCATCAAACGACTTCAAGGTCAGGCGAGAGTCATCGGCTGCCCCAATGCAGCGACTCATCGAGGGAAAGCCTGGTCTCATGGTGAACCGAGAGTGCAAGCTGCTGAGAAAGGCGCTAGCTGGTGGGTATCACTTTAAGCGGGTCGCAATTGGCGCAGGCCAGGAGCGATTCAGAGATGCCCCAAACAAAAACGAACACTCACACATTGGCGATTCCTTTGGGTACCTACTGCTTGGAGGGGGCGAATACAACCGAATGACCAGGAGCCACAAACTAGGTGGCCAACCACAGGGCATGATTGTGGCCAACACCGACTTTGACATCTTTGCGTGAGGTGATTGCACAGTGATATCGCTGGTATTGCATACCGATCAAAGACCAATAGAATAAAAGCATGAGTGGCTTAGTCATCTTCGAGAGCGGAGAGCTGTCAATCGCAGATCAACGCGAGCTGGTGATTAAGATGCAGGGCGAGCTGCTCGATATGGAGCAGGCAAAAATTGTAACGTCTCATCGATTTTTGCCTGGCCTGTACGAGCGCACGATTACGATACCACCGTGGACTGTGTTAACTGGAGCTGCACACAAAACGCAATACAAGGTTCGACTTGAGAGTGGAACCATCGCAGTCAACACAGACAGTGGAGTAAAAGTGCTGGTGGCCCCAATGGAATTTGATGTGCCAGCTGGTTTTCAGAGAGCTGGTAGGGTGTTCGATGAAGAGGTTGTGTGGACTGACATATACGAGAACCAGGACAACTGCCGCGACATTGAATTACTTGAGAGTCGGTTGTATGAGGTTCCAGCGTGTGGGCTGGGTGAAAATCGTAGGTTGAAAGGGGAACTAATATGGCGGGATGGGTCGCAGGCGCAATTATCTTAGGCTCTGCCTACACAGCAAACGAAGCTCGCAAGGCTAGAAAAGACGCCGAGAGTCAACAGCGGCAAGCTCTGCAACAGCAGGCATCAGATGCAGCTGCAATGCGCGAGCAAGTTGCCAAGCAAAACGAAATATACGCAACACAGGCAGCTAGTTTGAAAGAGCAAGCAGACGTGGCTCGCCAACAATTTGAGCAGGGCTCGCTGCAATACAAAGAAAACAAGTTGGCCATGGAAAAGAAAGCCGCAGAGGTGCAGGCCGCAGCTGACGAGGAGCGCCGCAAGGCAGCCGCAGCCGAGGCGTCAGCTCTAAAAGCTAGAACCAGGGGTGGGCGTCGAGCTCTCCTATCTCAAGAGCGCTTAACACCGGAGCTTGGAATTGAGAGTCCACAGCTTGGAACGAGGGCGATGGTTTAGCCATGGCGGCGCCGACCCTATATCAAAAACGCACAGCCGAAAAGCGCGGCTCCAGAGATATAGCTCGCCTAGCTGAACAATATAGGCGCAATTTGCAATCTGTGTCGTCTGAGTACGAGCAAGCGTTTGGCGCATATCAAGCCAAAACAGCTGAGACACTGGCGCCATACGAGGCCGCTGTTAAGAAATACCAAGAGAGCACGCTGCCACAGTACGAAAGCGCAGCCGCCGCATACGAGACCAAGGCTAAAGAGTACCAAGGAAAAGTATCCAGCTACCAAGATTTATTAAAAAGCTATATTGTTGATGAACGCGGAAATTTGGCCAAATTTGAGCGGTGGGCGTCTTTTATTGACCCCAGGGTTTTTAATATTATTGGTAATGATCCGGTTAATTTAGACGAAAAAGCATACTATGCCGCTCAATTTCCAGAGCGCGTAATGCCAGATCTTAATAAATACCAGTTTGTTGTAACCGGCGCGAGGCAAGAAGGTCGCACAAGTTTGCAGCAAGGGTACTTAAAAACTAAAACCGCAACCACGCCTTTTGAGCAGTTTACGCAGCGCACGGCGCCTGGCGCGTTTACAGAAAAGGCCCCAGCTACGCCAGAGGCTCCACCATCTGCGCCAACAATTGAGGCATTCTCTGATGAGCCATTTCAACAAAAGCGAGCTGGACTAGAGAGTGAGTTTCAGCGAGAGCTCGGCGAGCGCAAGTCTGCTCGAATATCAGCTGTATCACGCCGCTCTGCGCGGCCACTTATGCAGGGGTAACCATGGACAAAGTTGAAAAGGTAATGGGTGAATACAAGCGCGGCAAGCTCAAGAGCTCATCTGGTGACAAGGTCAAAAGCAGAAAGCAAGCGGTGGCTATTGCGCTATCTGAGCAGCGCCGCTCTCGCAAGGGTGGTCTTATGAAGGAAGCAAAATATGGATAAGGAAGTGTGGGACAAACCCAGGCCAAAGAGCGCTGGCAAGCCAGAAAAACTTACTTCATCTGAAAAACGTATGGCCATGCGCAAAGCTAAGAAAGCTGGGCGGCCATATCCAAACCTAATTGATAACATGATGGCAGCCAGGGGCGACAAATGAAAGTAGAAATTGAAATTGAAGCCAACGGCAAACACAAAAAAAATGGCCAAAAAGAATCCAGCGAGGCTTTGAGCGACGATCAAAAGATGGCCATTGGTAAAAAACTTAAAAAAAATATGATGCTTACCCGCATGGAGCGCAAGCTGTTATCTGAATATTTGCTCGAGGAAGAGGATTGATGAGCAAGTACAAGGACCCGGAGGGCGGTCTCACCGAGGCTGGCCGGCGAAAGTTTGAGCGATCAGGCGAGAGCAAGAATCTCCAGCCTGGCGTCAAAGAGGGCTCCCCATCTGGAGACCGAGCCAGGCGCAAGGGTTCGTTTTTAACTCGCTTTTACACCAACCCAAGCGGACCACTGGTAGACGACAAGGGTAGACCAACGCGTTTAGCGAAGGCAGCAAATGCTTGGGGCGAGCCAGTGCCGCGCACTAGAGCTTCAGCTGCAAGATTGGCCGCCAAGGGCCGCAACTTGCTTGAGAAGTACAAACTGGAAAAGGACTGACAGATGGAAATTAGTTATTACGACAAGAAAGCTCCGGGTGGTATTCGTTTGTCTCCTGACGAAATAATGAAACGCCAGGAAATAGCCCAAAAGAAAAAAGACGAATTCCAGCAGCTGTACCAAGACGCCTACGAGTTTGCCCTGCCACAGCGCCAGCTATATGGAATCTGGGAAGGTGGCGCGTCGGGCACTAAAAAAATGCAGAGAGTATTTGATTCAACGGCAATCAACTCTACTCAGCGATTCGCTAACCGACTGCAGTCTGTGGTGTTTCCTCCCCAGCGCAAGTGGGCCAGGCTCGAGCCGGGTCCGTCTATCCCCATGGACAAAACACAAATGGCGCAAGCTATCTTGGATGTCTACCAGGACAAGATGTTTGCGGCGCTGCGCCAATCTAACTTTGACATTGCAATCGGAGAGTTTCTCTTGGACCTCGCGGTTGGCACGGCCTGCATGATGGTGCAGCCGGGCGACGATATTAGCCCAATCAACTTTGTGCCGGTACCGCTATTTCTGGTCGCATACGAAGAGGGAGCAAACGGTCAGGTCGACAATGTCTACCGTCGGATGCGCATGAAGGGCGAGAGCATTGAGCGCCAGTGGCCAGATGCCAAGATGCCAGACGACATGGTTCGGCGCATTCAAAATAAACCCACAGATGATGTGGAGCTGCTCGAGGCAACCATATTCGACGCCAAGAGAGGTGACTACTGTTACCACGTCATCGACAAGGTATCCAAGCAAGAGATTGTTTACCGCAGGCGCAAGACCTCTCCGTGGGTAATCTCTCGCTACATGAAGGTGGCGGGTGAGATTTACGGTCGCGGTCCGCTGATGACGGCGCTGCCAGACATTAAAACCCTAAACAAGACCAAGGAGCTGCTGCTCAAGAACGCCTCTATGGCGGTCTCTGGTGCATACACCGCAGCTGACGATGGGGTCTTAAACCCGAACACGGTCAAGATTGTCCCTGGTGCAATTATTCCCGTGGCGCGTAATGGTGGGCCACAGGGCCCCAGCTTGCTGGCGCTGCCAAGGTCTGGTGACTTCAACGTCTCCCAGCTGGTAATTAACGACATGACAGCTAGCATCAAGCGCATTCTCCTCGATGAGTCTTTGCCACCAGACAATATGTCCGCAAGGTCTGCCACAGAGATTGTGGAGCGAATGAAGGAGCTGGCACAGAACCTGGGCTCTGCCTTTGGCCGACTAATCAACGAGACCATGATTCCTTTGACGGCCAAGATTCTTGAGGTCATGGACGAGCGCGGGATGATTGATCTGCCGCTGCGGGTCAACGGACTCGAGGTCAAGGTTACCCCGGTGGCACCTCTTGCCCAGGCCCAGGCCATGGACGAGATCAACGCCATCTTGCAATACTCGCAGCTGATGCAGGGCTTTGGCACAGACGGTGCCGTAGCAATCAAGACAGACCTGGTCGTCGACTACATTGGCGACAAGCTAGGGGTGCCAGCCACTCTGAGAAACAACCAAGCAGAGCGAGCGGTGCTCATGGAGCAGATGCAGCAACAGCAGCAAAGCGCCTTGGCCATGCAGGCCATGAGCGCCCAGATGGCAGCTAGCGCCGAGCAGCCCATGGTCCCACCTGAGATGGTGCCGGCATGAGCTGGGAGGATCTCGAGGACCCGGTCCCAACAGATATTAGGGACGTAACTCAACAGCGCGAGGAGCTGGCCAAGCTGTGCCTGCGTGTATTTTCAACCGAGGACGGGCAGAAATTGATGACCTGGCTTCGGGCAACCTATGTCGACGTGCCTGTCGCCGCGCCTGGCACCGACTCCTCATTTGCTTACTTTGTCGAAGGGCAGAGAAACGTGGTGAGGGATCTAATGTCGCGGATTAACCAAGCAAGGAAACTATGAGCGAAGACACCAACATCGAGCCCGGAGAGAACGGCCTACTCGATAACGTGCAACTAGAGGACCCAAACGCAAACAAAGAAGTAAACCCATCGGCAACCGAGGTTGACCACAAGGCAGCGCCGCCAGGCGAGCCAAAGCCAGAGGGCCCGAAGGACAGGCCAGAGTTTCTCCCAGAGAACTTCTGGAAAGACGGCAAAGCAGACTACGAAAGCCTGGCCAAGAGCTGGAAGGACCTACGGGCAAAAATTTCCAAGGGCGAGCACAACGCGCCAGCTGATGGCAAGTACAAGCTCGAGGCATTCGGAGAGGGCTACGACGACCAAAACCCAATCGCTGGGACACTAACTAGCTGGGCAAAAGAAAACGGACTGTCTCAGGCTCAGTTCGATGACTTGGCCGGGAAGCTGTCCTCACAGGCCAGAGAGCTCATGCAGGGCGAATCGATTGATCCAGCAGAGGAGCTCAAGGCCCTGGGACCAAACGGCAACGCCATCGTTAACGGCATGGTTGATTGGGCCAGGGGAATGGTCAATAAAGAGATTCTATCGAAGGAAGACTTTGAAGAGTTTAAGATTATGGGCGGCACAGCTCGGGGCATTAACGTACTTATGAAGATTAGGTCTGCCTATGAAGGTAGGATGCCAATCGACCCGGCACCGCTTGAAGAGGGAATGAACCGCAACAAGCTCGAGGAGTACATCAAGGACCCTCGGTGGAACAGCGACCCGAACTGGAGACAGTCTAGGGAGCGCGAGTGGTTTTCCTCACAGAGATAGATTTCCTCCTCCCCTCTCCTTCGGGGATTTAACCCGGCCACAGCGCCGGGTTTTTTTTGGTGCTTGCATTTTGTTTTTTAACAAATAGAATAAAACTATGGCCCACCGCTTTTGATAGCGACCCTGACCGCAGTGAGATGCTGACGATTGGCTGCCGTAAGTAGCAAGCACAGGCCCAGAGTATTGGCTCACCGACGCGATTAAACCCTTTTTTTTGACTAATTCAAGGAGCTCAAAATGGCCGTTTCTCTTTCAAACGCCTTTATTACGCTCTTCGATGCTGAGGTCAAACAGGCTTACCAGGGCAAGGCCCAGTTGGTAGGCGCGGTTCGTCAGCGTCGTGGAGTTGAAGGTCAGACAGTTCAGTTTCCCAAAGTAGGTAAGGGCGTAGCTACAGCTCGCATTACCCACACCGACGTTACCCCAATGAACGTAGGGTTCAGCAAGGTAACCTGCACGCTTGCCGATTGGAATGCAGCTGAGTATTCAGACGTATTCTCACAGCAAAAAGTTAACTTTGACGAGCGCTCTGAGCTTGCCCAGGTAGTTGGCTCCGCTATTGGACGCCGCCAGGACCAGATCATTTTGGACGCCTTGGCAAACTCCAGCACGGCCAACATTGTTACGGAAGACCAGGGTGGCACAAACACCGGCTTGAACGTATCCAAGCTGCGCGAAGCCAAGAAGTATCTGGACAAGAACAACGTCCCCTTCGACAACCGTCACATGATCATCCACGCAAACAGCCTGGCCTCGCTCTTGGGTGAGACAGCTGTAACGTCGACCGACTTCAACACCGTCAAGGCGTTGGTGCAGGGCGAAGTTAACACCTTCCTCGGGTTCCAGTTCCATGTAATTGGTGACCGCTCAGAGGGTGGATTGCCTGTTGCATCTTCCGAGCGCAAGCTGTGGGCTTTCCACCGCGACGCAATTGGCTACGCAGAGGGTATCGCTCCCCGGACAGAGATCAACTATGTGGCCGAGAAAACGAGCTGGTTAGTAAACGCTCTCTTCTCCGCTGGCGCAGTTGCTATCGACGCCGAGGGTATCGTTGAAGTTCAAACCACCGACGTGGTCTAAGGAGCTAAACCATGGCATTTTCTTCGGATAATCTTATGCTTGTTGCCGGCTCCAAAGCTGGTAATGCACCACAAATGTGGACCTACAAGACCAACGATCTTGGCACAGTTGTTGACGGCTCGGGCTATTTCAATAGCGCAGCCTCGGTGCTCAAGGTTGGCGATATTATGTATGTCCACGCAGACGCCGACAGCTCGGCCACCTTTGGCCTGCACATCGTGACCAGCAACACCGGCACGGTTGTCGACGTAACCAACGCGGTCGCTTTAGGTTCTATCGACAGCGACTAATTGGCTGAGAGGTATACAGCCAGACACGGGGGTTGTGCCATTATTTGTGGCGCAGCCCCTTGTGTTTTTGAGGACCTAGCTGCCGCTAGGGAGCTGCGGCCAGGGGCCACAATCCTGGGCGTAAACAACGCAGCTGCAATGATTCCAGAGATTGAGCACGTTTGGACCCAACACGCGGAACACGCCGAGATGTTTAAGGCGGCAGCTGGCCGTCAAATATTTGTTCATTCTAGGTCTAAGCGATTTACCAACGGCGGCGGCATTTGGTTTCTGGCGGTTCCAGACCACAAGTTTGCTGCTATAGACTATGTGTGGCCAGAGCTGGGGTGGGTGGCTGGGTCATCTGGAGTTGCCGGCGCCCTGTGGGCCAGGCACGGGATGGGATTTGATGAGGTAATTATGGCCGGTGCACCGCTCAGTCAGAGCAGCCTGGTCTACTCTGACAAGTACCCAAGCAAGCCAACCAAGGCCGGCAAGTTTGCCGAGGCAGTTCAACTGGAGCACTGGATTAGAATGTTGCAAACGCACAAAGACTCCGGAAAAACAGAGAATATATTCTCGATGTCTGGCCACACTGGCAAGATATTGGGGGCCCCGTGCTGACTGTTGCCTGCGTTCTAAAGTCTGGGCGCTTTGAGACCGCGACCTACAAGGACGGCTACACAGACAACGACGTGCTGCGCCTAAAGAACATGGTCAAGGACAACCTTACCTTGCCCCACCGATTTGTGTGTTTCTCTGACGTAGACGTGCCCTGTGAGCGGATACCTCTCAAGCACAGGTGGTCTGGGTGGTGGTCTAAGGTGGAGCTGTTTTCTGAGGTGTTTGACGACGTGGTGCTGTATTTTGATCTTGACACGGTCATCTCTGGGAGCCTGGACGAGTTCGCCTCCCACCCGCACCAGTTCACAATGCTGAGAGACTTTGGAAAACACGATGTCCCAAATAGTGGTTTTATGGCCTGGAGCGGGGACCACCGGGAAATCTATGAAAAGTTTGATAAAGACCCAAGAAAGTACATGAAGGAGTACATGGCGCCGCCCAGGCTCGGGGACCAAGCATATATCTCTGAGACGAAAAAACCAATAGAATTATTTCAGGATATTTGGCCGGGGCAAATTGTGTCTTATAAAAAGCACTGCCAGGGAAAGCCAAGGTCGCCAGATGTGAGGGTGGTCTGTTTCCACGGGCAGCCCAAGGGTGCCGGCTCGGTCGGGTGGGTTAAAGAAATTTGGAGCGCGTCAAATGGCTGCAGGTGATACCGGAATACGGATTTGCTCAGATGCCCTGCTTATGTTGGGGGCCAAAGCAATCACATCTTTTAATGATGGAACAGACGAGAGCTCGGTCTGCGACCGACTCTACCCAAATGTCCGAGACTCCACGATTACTATGTACCCGTGGGGATTTAGCCTAAAGAAGGTGCAGCTCTCGCAGCTGATCACCACTCCCAGCTCTGTGTGGAAATACGAATACCAGCTGCCAGGTGATCGGCTAGCCAGCCCCAGGGCAGTATTTGAGACCAGCGCTGTTGGCAGCTACCCAGTAAAAGATTGGGAGATACAAGGCGACAAGCTGCTCGCCAATATTCAATCCGTCTATATCGACTACCAATACTCTGTGCCAGAGTACGCGATGCCGTCGTATTTTATTCAGCTGCTCAAATATCAGATGGCCTGGCACATTGCAGAGACCGTTACGGAGCAGCAAGAAAAATCTACCAAGTGGCAGCGAGTAGCGCTGGGCGACCCATCCGAAAATATGCGAGGTGGGTACTTTAGGGTTGCCGCTAACATTGATGGCCAAAACCAACCCACCAGGGTAATTGAAGACTTTAGCTTAATAGCAGTGAGAAACTAATGCCGCGCTTTGTCGAGTTTCAAACCAACTTTTCAACGGGCGAGCTCGATCCCTTGCTTCGCGCTAGGGTAGATTTGCAGTCATATAACAACGCGTTAGCAAAAGCCACAAACGTCTTAATACAGCCACAGGGTGGCCTGCGTCGCCGCCCTGGAACAAAGCATATCCTTGAGCTGCCAAACAGCTCCACGCCATCAGCTGGTAACGGAGTGCGCTTGGTGCCGTTTCAGTTCTCGGTCGACGACAGCTATATGTTGTGCTTTACACACCAACGTATGTACGTCATCAAAGACGGCGCTGTAATTACAGCGATTAACGGCGGCGCCAATAACTACCTAACTACATCGATCACCAGCGACATGGTGGACGATATGTGCTGGACGCAATCTGCGGACACTCTAATTGTTGTCCACCCAGACTTGCAGCCGGTGCAAATTGTGCGCGGAGCCACAGACGCAACCTGGACTGCAACTACAATTACATTTGATACGATTCCAAAGTATGCTTTCAATATAGAGTTTCACACCAACACTGGTTCAACGCTTACACCATCCGCTGTATCTGGAAACATAACTCTGACCGCGTCAGCGACAAACCACGATACCGGGGCAGCGCAATCTGGAACAAGCACAACCATTACTTTAAAATCTACAGCAAGCGCCACAGACGACATATATAACGGAATGTATGTCACTATCACTGGCGGCACCGGGGCTGGGCAAGTACGCATTATTCAGGACTACGTTGGCAGCACCAAGGTCGCAACTGTTGATGTTGCGTTTACTACAACCCCAACCAGCGCTAGCAACTATCAAATAACCACCTGGACCACAGAGTCGGTTAACCAATACGTCAACGCTAGCCCACAGGGCCGTGCACGCATTACGCGATATGTATCCTCTACCGTAGTCGAGGCCGTTACTGAGTATCCATTTTTTAACACCACAGCCATTGATGCCGGTCGCTGGGAGCTTGAACACAATTACGAAGATGTGTGGTCCAGCACCAAGGGGTGGCCACGGTCGGTCACGTTCCACGAAGGTCGCCTGTACTTTGGCGGCAGCAAGTCTCGGCCATCTACAGTGTGGGGATCTAAGATTGGTCTCTTCTATGACTTTGTCCCAAGCGAGTCTTTGGACGACGACGCTGTCGAGGCAACACTAGATACCAACGAGCTCAACGTCATCACAGACATTATCAGCTCGAGGGACTTCCAGGTCTTTACTACTGGAGGCGAGTTCTATGTGCCGCAGCAGGGAACCGATCCTGTCACCCCGTTGACGTTTACATTTAAGAACGTATCGCGTAATGGAACAAAACCAGGCACCAGGGTGCAGTCGGTCGAAACCGGGTCAGTCTATATCCAGCGCCAGGGCAAGTCTCTCAATGAGTTTGTGTTCTCTGACACACAGCTCACATACATTACGCAGCGCATCTCGCTGCTTTCTGGCCACCTCCTCAAGGGACCGCAACGTATAGCCATGCGTCGTGCGTCTTCCACGGAAGAGGGCGACTTGCTATTGATCACCAACACGGATGACGGGTCGATGTCTGCGTTTGCGATTATGCGCAGCCAACAGATTACGGCGCCATCTGAGTTTACAACCGACGGTGAGTTTATAGACGTTGGCGTAGATATCACAGACATTTATTGTGTTACCAAGCGCGTATTTAATGGAACCACAAAATACTTTGTGGAACTATTTGGATACGACTACTTTACAGATTGTGCCTTTGTTGGCGCATCCGCAAGTGGGATTGGGTCCGGGCTGCCGCACATTGGCAAGAGCTTAAACGTGATCTGCGACGGAGTGCCACAGTCTAACGAGACCGTCTCTTCTGGCGGCGCAATCACATTTGACCGCGAGTCAGTCACAAGCTACGAGGCTGGCCTGCCAATCCCGGTATACGTTAAGACCATGCCGGTAGAGATCAAGCTGCAAACTGGCAGCCGGGTCTCATTCAAAAAGCGCATTGTTGAGATTAGCGCAATTGTGCAAGACACACAAAATTTAGAAGTTAACAACCAGCTCATCGAGTTTCGCTTGATGGATAACCCGCTGTTAGATTTGCCGGTCCCAACATTTACCGGAATCAAGCGCGTCAACGGTGTGTTGGGATATCAGCGCGAGCAGGCAATTGAGATTGAGCAGACCCTGCCGTTGAAAATGAACTTGCTGGGCCTCGACTACCGCGTGGCCGTCAACTCGGGGACATAGACATGGCAATCACAGCTGGTCAGATGTATGGTGTAGCTGGGCTAATTTCTGCCTACGGCCAATCGGAGGCCATGAAGGCCCAGGGCATCTACAATCAAACCGCATACCTTCTGCAGGCAAGAGACACGCTGGCCATTGCCGGGGTTCGATCGGAGATGGACCTGCAATACGCAGAGATCCAAGCTGGTCGCCTGCTAAAGAAAGCAGAGGTCGAGGCACAAAATTACACTATCGCTGGAAACTCACTTCTCAAAAACATGAGGGCCACAAATGCGGCCATGCGCGCCAGGGCAGCTGCGTCCGGTGTCGCCTATGGCGAGGGCTCGGTTGCCGCTGTACAGCGAGAGAACGTGGCGGCCACATACCGAGACGTTGGCATCACAGACCTTAACGCGTTGACCGCCAGGGTGATGGGATTCGAGGACGCATCTGCAATGCTGCAATCTGCGGAGCTGCAAAACATTTTGACCCAATACTCAGCGGAGCGCCAGGCTGGCCAATACGAAATGGCAGGCGCAGCTGGCCGCAGAATGAGCGGTCTCATGGCAGACGCAACCCTGGTCTCTGGAGCAATTCAGGGCGCCAAAACAATTTCAAAGGTGTAAAACATGGCAGAGCAACGAATTGAATCTGGTCGCGCACAGATTGCTGGCGTGGGTGGGGCACCACTGCAGCGCGTTGCTATGGCCCCGGTTGACTACGTTGGGGTTCGCGCAGAGGGGCAAGCAGCTGGGCAGCTCTCTCAGATGCTAGAGAGAATGAGCTCGACCCTATTTAAGGAAGCAGGCGAGCTGCGCCAGAAAGAGGGCCTAGAATTTGTGGCCACTAACCCTGTGACCGCAGCGCAGCTGGAGGCCGCCAAGGGCGGCGACATGGGCCCACTCGATCTTGGCAAGGGATTCTCTATCTTTGATCAAGCGGTGCGCAAGGCCAGGGCCATGGAGATTTCTGGTCACTTTGAGATGGAGGGCCGCAACGAGCTCACCAAGTTGCTGGTTGAAGTTGAGACCGGCAAGGCAACATCAGCTGACGTTGAAACAAAAATTAAGGCTTTTACAGACGGATACACCAAAACAATTTCAACGATTGACCCAGAGGCGTCGTTTAAGTTTCGGGCCACGATGGCCACCCAGGGCAACGCGGTTCTCAAGTCAGCGTATGAGCTAGAGCTCAAGCGAGCCAAGAGCCAGCGCGTAGTTAAGTTTGACATGGACTTTGACAATCAAATGAGATTGTTGGAGGCCGCCGTTAGCCAGGACCCAAACAATATAGAGGGCATAGCTGACGTAGCTCGCAAAAATATTGGAATGCAATCGATGATATTTGGCGACGCATCAATACAGAAAGACTACTCCACTAAGTTTGAGGCTGGCCTGCGCAACGCAAAAATTAACGCGCTCACAAAGGTGCTGACCTCAGATGAGTTTATGGTTAACCCAGACGATACCCTGGCCAAAATTCGCAAGGGCGAAATTGGCAACTTGAGCCCGGTACTAAAGCAACTGATTAACTCAGACTTCGACGCGGTCGCAAAGGTAACGGCCAACTTTATGGTTGCGGCTAACCAGCGCGAGACACTGGCCCAGCAGAAAAGTGACCGCAATAAACGAGATGGCGAGGCAGCTGCAATTAACCTGCTCGAGCAAATCTTCCCGCTGTCTGAGGGAGACCCCAAGCGCAAGGTCCTGGTTGGCCAGCTCATGGAGCTGCCACCTGGCTCTGTCCCAATTGGCACCATCAAGGACCTGCTAGATGTCAACGTGCGCTCCAACCCAATGGTGCTTGGAAACGTATACAACCAAATTGACAAGGGCGTCATCAACACCAAGGAGCAGATCGACGCATACGTTGGCAAGGGCGTCGGTGGCCAAGACTATGTGGCGCTGATTAAGTATCTCAACGCCGACGACAGACGCGACAAGCGAGACCTGCAACAGGGCATCTCCAGGCTCGCTGGCATCCCGGTTATACCTGGCCAGATGATTGTGCTTGATCCCAAGGGAGCCGAGTTTCAGAGGCGCCAGGAGCTCGAGGCAGAGGCCCTTCGTATTCAAGCAGACGCGGCCAAGGGCGGGATATCTCTAACCACGTCGCAGATTCTGCAGCAGCTCGAGACCAACATTGCGGCCAGGCGTAAAAGTGAGGCTGCCGTTAGCGCCGCCAAGGCCCTTGAGTTCTACGAGAAAAAGGATTGGATTGGTGGCCCGATTACTAGAGAAACGCTGGCCGCGCTTGAGCGCAAGGCTGGAACAGATAAAAACAAGTTAAACGAGCTGCGACGTATTAAGACGCTGCTTGACCAAAAAGAAGGCATCGCGCCTGGAGGTGCAAGATAATGTCGTGGTCTGAAATTGAAAACGCATACCTGGACCGCCTAGCGGCCAATGCATTTCCTGGCACGCCACCAGAAGATCAAGAGCCAGTTAAAGCTGCAAGCACAGCGCAGCCAACTGCGGCACCAGCTGAGATGAGAGCTATCCCCAAAAACGAAACACTGGGCGCTGTCGCTGACTTTGTGGGCAGAGTGCGGGAGATGGCCAACCAATACGAGATTAAGGATTGGGTGCCACTTCTTGGTGGCCTGGGCGTTGGTGATCTGTTGGTGGGCAAGTCCCCAGAGGAAATTGAAAACTGGGCCTATGGCAACGCGCCAATGCGCATCCCAGAAATGAGCAACGTGCCCATCGTCAAGACAGGTCGCAAGGAGAGTCTGGCAGACACCGCGATGCTGGGGCTCGACGTTGCTGGCCCAGCCGTTGGTGTTGGCAAGCTAGCCAAAACAATGGCCACTGAGATTGCTACGACACCACCTGTGGGAGCAATCAAGATTGGCGCTGCAGTTCCGGTCGAACAAATTGCTGAAATAGCAGTGAAGATTGGTGAGCGCGAAATTAAAGTGCCAGCTGATCAAGCCTCTATTTTATCTAAAGCAATTAAAAATCTAACTCCCGCAGAACAGTTAAAGTTTAAGTCAGACACAGCCAGAACATTTGTTGAGCGTTTAACTGCATTGCCAAGCAAGCAAGAGTTTGGTGCTGCTGCTATTGGTGGTCGCGCCAAAAAAGGATGGTACGAAGGTAGCACCCAGGCAATCGTAAATGTATTTGGTCCAGATGCTAATCGCTTTGCTGCATTGTTATCAGCAACTAGTCCACAGACTAGCGTTGAATCAAACTTGTATAACGCTTTGCAAATTTGGAAAAACTGGACTGCAGCTGGGCGACCAACTGAGCGCGATGCAATTATTAAAGTAATGGGAGAATCGGTACAGGGTGGCAAGGGAGAAGAGTCGGTTTTAGATGCATGGAAAAATAATAGTGTTGCAGCTCTAACCGCCGAAGACCCTGGCAAGTTAATTTTGTCTGGCCCAAAAGTTAACAGCTTTATGTTGAATTTGCAGGGCAATGTTGAAGAGGTTACCAATGATGCTTGGATGGCATCATTCTCTTTGGTAGATCAGAAAATCTTTGGCGGCAGCTTGACAAAAACAGACCCAGGCAAGGGCCCTGGTTATCTTGCCATGAACGCCAGGGTTCGGGAAACAGCCACTTATCTTACTAAACTTACTGGAGAAACATGGACACCAGCAGAAGTTCAGGAGACAATTTGGTCATGGGCAAAAACCCTGTATGAAACGGCTGGCGCTGCCGGGGAAACTAGAAGCGCTGTGCAGCTTGTTAGAGATAACGCAATAACCGATGAGCTGATATCGTCAACCCCAGACTTTAGGACACTTTTTTATGATGAACGATTCGCCCCAATCCTTGAACAAGCTGGATATGGTGAGCAGCTCGCAAGGCTTAGAGCAGCTTCTAGTACAAGTGATGTCGCAACAGGAAGTCAAAAGCCAGGAACTGGCAGCCAAGCAGCAGCGATTGATCCAGAAGCTCAGAGAAAGCTCCTTGAACGAAACGCCAAGCGCTTAGACACATTACGCAAACAGCGGGAATTGGCCGCCGCAGAGAAGGCCGCTTCAGAAAAAG
>JACCDP010761078.1_pt1 | contig 35216 bp, 36 predicted proteins | sample 7445841 | NCBI WGS metagenome assembly JACCDP01 (sample SAMN15323441, study PRJNA562643) | freshwater metagenome | isolation source: river surface water | place: USA:Blue River Watershed | collected 2017-08-17 | reverse complement strand
TGGTAATACTGGACCTGTTGGTAATACTGGACCTGTTGGTAATACTGGACCTGTTGGTAATACTGGACCTGTTGGTAATACTGGACCTGATGGTAATACTGGGCCTGTTGGTAATACTGGGCCTGTTGGTAATACTGGACCTGTTGGTAATACTGGACCTGTTGGTAATACTGGACCTGTTGGTAACACTGGACCTCAAGGAATTACTGGACCACAAGGAATTACTGGGCCTGTTGGTAATACAGGACCAAATGGTGCTGCTGGTACACAATATTTTGCTTTAAATGGAACAACTGTTTATAATAATCCATTAACAAATTATTTAGGTATTGGTACTACAACAGCAACAACACCATTAGATGTTATTGGAATAGCTACTGCTACTTCATTTAATACTGCTTCTGATTATCGTATAAAAGAAAATATTAATACAATAGATTTAAATTTAATAAATACTAACAAACTAAATCCAGTAACTTATTATAATAAAGTATTAAAAAAAAATGATATAGGATTTATAGCACATGAAGTTCAAGATAGTTTGCCTTTATTAGTTAGTGGCGAAAAAGATGGAGCAAATAATCAAACAATTAATTATACTGGATTAATTCCAATATTAGTTAAAGAAATTCAAGATCTTAAACAACGTGTAATCTATTTAGAATCTAAATTAGAAAAATAAATAATTGAATTATTTTAATAATATTATTAAAAACTTAATAATATTATTAAAATAAGTATTTAAAAACAATTTAACATATTAATAGTAATGACTACTAATAATCAAGAACACGATATTAAGGTTTTGTCAAGAAAAAATGGTCACATTCGTGATTTAAACATTAAGTTTTACGAACAAGGTCATAAATATGAAGTATTAACTGACAAAAAATCTAAATATACATCAGTTACTACTTGGATTCATCAATTATTTCCAAAGTTTGATGCTGATAAAATTATTAAGGGTATGATGGATTCACCTAACTGGCAACCAGGTCATAAATATTGGGGTATGACTGCGCAACAAATTAAAGACAGTTGGTCTTCAAATAGTAATCAAGTTGCTAGTGCTGGAACTGATATGCACTATAATATTGAATGTTTTATGAATAATCCTGATTTAAAACCTGGTTATACTCATAGTCAATTATTAAATTATTATAATAATTGTGATAAAAAATTTGGATATGATGAATGGCAATACTTTTTATATTTTGTTTCTAATTATCCTGAGCTTAAACCATATAGAACTGAATGGTTAGTATATGATGAGGATGTTAAGTTAAGTGGATCAATTGATATGGTATATGAAAATCCTGATGGTTCATTATCAATTTATGATTGGAAACGTAGTAAGGAAATTGTAGGTGCTAATAACTTTAGTAAGTTTGCGTTAGAACCTTGTATAAAACATATTCCTGATACAAATTTTTGGCATTATTCATTACAATTAAATATTTATAAGACAATTTTGGAACGAAAATATAATAAGATAATTAAAGAATTGTTTTTAGTTAGATTACATAATAATAATACAACATATGAATTAATTCCAGTACCCTTTTTAGATAAAGAAATGGATGATTTATTTAAAATAAGATTAAATATGTTTAATAAATAAAAAAACAATATAAAAGCAATATTATAATTAAATATATTAAACAAAATTTAATTGTAAACTAAAAAATGACAGATTGGTATATAGAATATTTTTTATTGACATATTTATGTGTCGCATTTTTAACATATTATATTATTCCTGATTACGGTGATATTATTAGAGAAAAGTTAGTATTAATTACTAATGGCATGTCAAATATTGTAGCTTTTCCATTTAATATAGATGATATAGATGATATTGTAGAGGAAAAGGAAAAAGAAAATGAAAAAGAAATAAAAGAAGAGGAAAAAAAGGAAAAAAAAGAAGTTAAGTTTGAAGATAAGTATAAAGAACAGTTTTGTAAAATGTCAAGTGAACCTTTGCCCTTTACTAGTGAAGAATTAGAATTAATAAGTAAAAAAACAAATGAATTTATTAAAAAATATAATGAACATTTAAATAATGAAATAGCATTAGTTAAACAAAGATTAGAAGAAAATGATTATAATAATACTGAAGAGTTTACTGAAGCAAATGATAAAGAAAAGTTAGAAGAGTTATTAGAAGAACAGGATTTACCAGTTGAACATACATTTTTAAAGGCGGAAGAAGAAGCAAAAAAAGAAGTATTAAATGATAGATTAAAAAGACTTAAAAAGTGCTATGTTTTTGAAAAAACACCACTTGGTAATGTAGCAATGTGTTATGATAGTAGTAAAGATAGTTTTGAATATTATAGTGATAATACATTACCTTATAGATTTTTAGAGCCAATTGGTAGAAAATATGTTTTAACCTTTCAATGTAAAAATATTTTTGTTGATATGGATGAAGAGTTAAAGGCTGCTGAAAAAAGAGCAGATGAAAAACAAGAAGAGGAAAAGGCAAAAAAGTTAAAGGAAGAAGAAGATAAAAAAAATAATAAACAAAAAAGAAGTGTATTTGCTAAGTTAAAAGAGTATAATGCGGTGTCTACTTCTAGTAAAGCAGCTACTGTTGGTGCTAAAACAAATAATATTAAAATGCCAGCAAATATTCAAGCAAATTTAAAAGAGTTAACTGCTGAACCCGAAAAGTTATTATTAAAGGAAAAATCAAATCATTATACTTGTCAAGGAAAGTTTGCTAATATGAAAATTTTACAGCCAGTTAGTAGAAAGTTGGTTGATAAAAAATATGCTATGACATTTGCTGACTTTAAAAAGTTAAATTCTAAAAATAAAGCTTAAAAAAGCTTTTAATAAAAGATATTTATGTTATTTTATTTTATAATTATATTATAGAATAAAATGAATAATCAAAAATATAATATGAATATGAATAATAAGCAAACTAGTTCAGCAATGTCACCATTAATGGAAATGTTTCCAGCATTATTTAAATTTGGATTAGGTATTGGTGTTAAAATGGCTAAGTTAGCAATTGATGAAGCTGGTTCTATATTAGGTTTAGATATACAAAAGCCTGGTTTATTTTTTAATAAATCAGTACCTATTACCGAGCAAAGTGTTGAAGATATTTTAAGTAATTTAACAAACTTGGGTAAACGGTTACAAGATCCACGTGTTAGAAAACAAATACAAATATTAATTCAGCAGTTAGAACCAATTGTTAAAGAAGCTGCTGATAAATTAGTTAATATTGCTACTGAAACATTAGCACTTGGATTAAAAGATGCTGTTGCTTTGGCTTGTGAAGTACCACCAATTAGTGTTTTTTGTGGTATGAGTAAAGTTGCGTCTTCAGGTGCTGAGGCACTGGCAAATGTTACTAAGTCTGGCGATAAATTACTACAAGAGCAAAAAAAAGGTGAAGCAATAATAGAAGATTTTAAAAAAAATATAAATGCCTTACAAGATATTCCTAGTAATATGGCTAACAATCTAAATAATAAAATGAATTTAAAACAAATTGGTGGAGCAAAACAAATAAAAAAACACAGAGCTTCAACAAAAGCCGCCATTAAACGCATAAATAGTTCTCTTAAATCATTTTATAACTCTAATAAAACAAAACGTCATCGTAGTAAATAAGCTTTCCTTGCTTTATTTCGCTTCGCTATGCGAAGCTAGCCAATCAATATAACCATTACTTTTTAAAATATTAAATGAAGAGCCTAAATGGTCTTTAGCAATTAAGTAAGCTCGTTTTTGTCTAGGATCTAGTTGTCCTAAATATTCAATAATACTGGCTTGAACACCTGGATTATACTTCTCAAAATTAGGAGGTAAACTAACATCTAAATTGTATTCTGACATATTTCAAACGTAGTAGAAAACTAATAATTAGTAATATTTATTTACTAATTATTTAACAAATAATATAAATTATTTCAATTTTTTAATTAACTAAATTGTATCCATCATATCACTAGGTTTAAAAGGATTATTATTGTTACCAACATAATTAATAAAACATATAATGCGACGATTTGTTAGTTTAACATCGCTAGTATTCATCATATGTGTTACACTTGTATTAATATTGTAACCATTCATAGTTAAAAATCCAAATAAATCAGGAATTTCATTTGGTGTCATATAATTAGTTGAACAATTAGTATTACAATTAAGTGGATAATTTTGTAAAGAAGCTAAAGCTAATCCGCAAGTTGGAATAGGATTACAAGGTGTACTTTGTTGAAAAGGTGATAAAGGTGGTAGCTGAGTGCGTTTAACTAAATGTTGTAAAGGACCTTCAGGCATAGTATTAATCATTACTATGTTTTTATAGCATTGACAAACTCTGTCATAAAACGGTTGGGTAGTTAAAGTATATGTTTTGTAAAACATTTGTTATTATTATTAATGTATTATTTTTATTTAAAAAAAAATTGAAATACTTTATTTTAATTTGGTTTTTAATTAACTAGGAATTCCCTATTTTACTTTTGATTTAATACTGCTACTACTACGTTTGAAAAATGTCTATTACTATTGACACTATTATTAATACTAATAATACTATTAATAATAAACCTATTAATACTAACAAATCTACAATTTTTAGATTTAAGTTTAGCGATGAATTTATTTCTGAATTATCACAATTTGCTAAAATTCATCAATATGATGATCGTCATGCGTTTAAGGAAGCTTGGAATAATTGGGTAGAAGAAAATCAGGATTTAGTTGACACTGAATCACGTAATTTAATTAATAATGGTTATGATGGAGACGTATTAGATAAGATGTTTAAGAGCGCTCGTTATTACTTTCGTAAGAAGTCTACTGAAAAAAAGGATCCTGTAGTTAGACGCACATATATAAATGTGGATAAGCAGTTATTAGATGCGATGGATGAACATATTATGGAAAATATTGATAATGATGATTATCAACCAAAAAATGGTTTTACAGATTTTTGTAATAGTAATATAGAGTTACTTAAAAAGGTAGTTAATGAAATTTGTCAAAGTGGTATTAAAGATGCTAGAGAAATTGAAGATAAAATTAAAAAAACATATAAAAATAGATATTTTGTTTTAGTTAAAAAATAAAATAATAAAGATAAATAATTAATAATAAATATAAATTATTAATAATTAAATGGTTGAAAGTTGTGTTTACGATGTTATTAATTTAAAAAATAATAAAATAACTAATTCTTTTTTTTCTAACATTTTAGATGCGAATTCTTTTTTTACTCAAAATCAATTAGCTGTTTTTAATTTACTTTCTGCTTTTAAAAGCGAAAAGCAAACAAATTCATACTTTTATATTTTTACTAGTGTTGAGCCATTAGAAATTCATAAAATTAGTGATGATGATGAAGCAATTAATGATATTGGAAAACTAGAATTATCTAACAATTTGTTAGTTCAATATGAAAATAAAATATGTTTACCAATACTAACATATTTAAATAGTAGTAAAACTCAAGTTATTTACTATAAAAATATAATTAACATTTTTAAAAATGTTTTAAAAGCAATTAATACACTTGTTAGTTTAAAAATAGTTCATAATAATATTTATTCTTTAAACAATACAACTAACATAATTGTTGATACTAAGGAGGAAACACCATTATTAATGAAATTTCATTTATCACTTTTGTTAGTTAATGAGAATTTAAATGAAGAATATTTAAAACAATTTTTTAAAGTTTATCAACCAAGTTATATTTATTGGCCAATTGAAATTCATATATTATGTTATTTATTACATAAATTAAGTCCAAATGAATGCTTATCTAAATATAATATTAATAATATTGTTAATGATGTGTTTTCTAGTAATATTAACAAAAATGTTAGTAATAATAATGTTTTAAAAACAGAAACAATAACATTTTTTGAAAAATATGTAAATAAAAATAGAAAAGAAGTACTTAGTGATATAATGTCTTATTATTGGAGCTGGGATTTATTTAATGTTAGTTATTTATTTTATGACATATTAATATCAAAATATAAACAAAATTTGTTTTTACAATTATTTTTAAAGTTATTGTTAGTTTGCCAACATCCTATTCCTAGTAAAAGATATACTGCTAATCAATGCTTAACAAATTTTAATAAAATTATAAATAGTATTGATATTGGTGTTTTTTATAACGTAGTAAAGTAACGTAGTAAAGTAACGTAGTAAAGTAAGTTATTTACAAAGGAACACCTAAAACAGCACCACCTCTTTTACCCTTTTTACCTTTAGCCTTTCTAGTTCTTCTTCTACGACCACCACTCATAGCAGAAGGTCCAGCATTTTTACCAATACCTTCTTCAGCAGCAACAGGCTCACCCCCATTCATATTAGGTTCATTATAAGGATTAGGATCACCACCACCTACTGCAGCCTTCTTACTAGAACCCATACCTGCCTTAATTTTCTTCCATTCAGCACCATATTTACCCTTACTAGCTAAGCTCATAGCCTTGCCATATTTAACTCCTTCAGTTTTAGCAACATTGGCAACGTGGGCTCTCCAAGCATCACCAGTAGACTTTAAACTTTTACTCATTGCTTTCTTTGATTTAGCCATTGTTTTATATAATATATTGTTAGATATTTAATTTTATTAATAATAAAATTGAACTAAATTTTTTATTAATAATTTTTGTTAGTAACTTAAACTTTATTAATTCATTATTTTACTAACTTATTTAATTTATAAATATGGACCTAGGATATTTTGCTAAAGATAATTGTTTATATACAGTTAAACCTGAACCAACTAATATTATATTAACACGTTATTTATATATTAAAGATGAAGTTGAAATAGCATTATTAGCAGCTTTGCTAAATAAAAATGATGACGCAGTATTTTGGGCATATGAATTATATCATTCTGGTTTTCATTATAGATTTTTCGAATTAATATGGCAAATTTACTATGAATTTTATGCTACATCTAATCCTAGTTTAGAAGCATATTTGCTTAAAAAGTATAGTTCTTGGGAAAAAGAAGGTAAAGATGAAATATATGTATCAGTATTTATTCAAAATCTCTTAATAAGACCATATAATTTAGATGTATTTCTAATTAAAAATATTGTTAATATGTTTGAAATTGAAACCATATATTGTAGCAATTCTGTTGAAACAAATGCTGATCCTGACGCACAAATAAAAATGTGTATTGACTTACGTGATTTTCGTTCATTAGCTCATTGGATACTAACTTATGTACCAAATGATTATACATCTATGTATAATTTTTATGACAAAGTTATTAGTATACTAAATGTTAATTCATTAACTGAGTCAATGGATAGCTTATTTACTAGTAATAATAGTGTAAATTCAAATAATAATTTAAATAGAAATAAGTTGCTTAAAGATTTTGCTAATATAATGCGACATTTTCCAATGAATAAAACAATGTTATTAGCTAAAGTATTAGCATTATTTACACCAGAAAAAGGACGCAATTTATATGTTCAAATTGATAAAGATGATGTGCTTTCATATAGAACAGTTAAACATATAGATGGCAAAGCATATACAGTGTTAAGAGAAGAGGCAATATACCAAATAGATAAAAGATTTTTACAATTATTTAAAAGTTCACGTGAAGCAGTAGCAGATCCACTTACATTGCTGCGTTACAATTGGTTATACTTTGCGTCATTTTCACCATTATGGTTTGAAAGAATACAAAAGTACTGCGGTTATGTAAATTATACTAATAAGCAGGTGTTATTTATGTATGAAGATGATTTTCATAACTTTTATAATAAATATAATTATGAATATGATGAATTGGGTAGATGTGTAATAGAAAATATGTTACCACAAATAGATGTTAATAATGAAGCAATTTATAGTTGGGTAGATTTTTATAATGATTATAATAAAATAAATAATAATTCAATAATAGAAGTATGTGAAGAAGAATTAGAAGAATTTGGTAAAATTAGTATTTAAAAGCTAAATAATATTATTATAAAAATGTTTAATATTCCAGATGTAGATGATATATTTTTTAATGATATACAAAGTTTTGAAAAGCAAGATAGTTATTTTTATAAAGGAATTTCAGTAACTTGTATAATTACATTAATTTATTTAACATTTTTATTTTTACAAACTAACAAATTAACTAATATTAGATTTGACGCATTAAATAATAATGAAGAATTTTAAAATAAAAAAATTGATTTGAATTTTTATAATTATAATATAAGTCAATATTGATTTAAAGACAATTTAATATTAATATATATACACTTTTCGTTAATTAAAAACACTATACTATAAAATGGTAAAGAATCTTGGAGGTAATAAAGCTAAGGGTTTTGCCCGTAAACATACAAATGCTGGTAAATCTGCTAATAAGCTTCGTGTAATTGAATTTGATGGTGAATTATATGCGGTTGCCACAAAAATGCTTGGTAACTGTATGTTTCACGCATATGGTATGGATAATAATAAATATCTTGTTCAAATTAGAGGTAAGTTTACTGGTAGGTATAAGCGCGATAGCTATATTAATACAGGAAGTTGGGTTTTAATTGGTGCTAGAGAATTTTGTGCTAATACTGATGTTAAAAAGGCTAAAAATGATGAATTTATTAAAGCTGATTTGCTTGAAGTATATAATGATGATGATAAAAGACGATTAGAAAATACTGTTGCGGCTGATTGGCATATTTTAAATAACAATGATCCTACTAAGCAAATATTAAAAAATGTTAATGATGATTATGATGATGGAATTAAATTTGCTAGTGCTCAAGATGTTGAAGATCAAGAATTATTAGAACTTATGAAAATTAAGAAGTTAGAAACTGTAACATTAAATAGTAACACTAATAGCAATGAAGATGAAACCCAAGGAACTAGTTATGATTGGATTGATGCTAGCGATATTTAAATTAATAATTAATAAATTACTTATAAAAAAACATTTTTTTACTGTTATTAATAAAATTATTAATAAAACAATATAAAAAGAATTTATTATATATTATATAATAAAGTAAATAATAGTTTATATTATAATATAATAAGGTTGCTGTATAAGGTTTAATTAATATGAGTAATAGATTTAAAAGTTTAGCTAGTGATTCTAAAGAAAAAGATAAAAAAAAAGTAGAAAAAAAAATAGAAAATAAGGATAATATATTTAAAAATAGGTTTAATATTTTAAATGAAAATGATAATATAAAACATAATATTGATAAAAAACCTGATAATAATGTAAAAAAAGAAAAAAATACACGATTTGATAGTTTATTAATTAACGAAGAAGTTAAAGAAGAAAATAAAGAAACATTAATAATTTCTAGTAATAATAGTTTTAAAAGTGCATTATTTAAAAAGAAAGTAGAGCCTATTATTGAAGAACCTATACAAGTTATTAAAGTTGAAGAACCTATAATTTTTGATTCATTAGTTAGTAAAAATATTGTAACTAATACTTCTAATACTACATTAAATTTTAAAGATAAATTAACAACTATTAATACAGAACCTAAAGTAAAGAAATTTGAACAAAAACAAGTTCCTGTTGAAGAAGTAAAAGATAATTTAGAAATACAAAAGGCAAAACAAGAAAAGAAAGAAAGAAAAGAAGCAACTATGGTAATGTCTAAAATTATTACACAAATGGTAGCAAATAGTGAAAGACAAAAAAGATTTTATGATAGTATTTATGGAGCAGGAGCATATGATGCTAATTATGAAAGAATAATTGATAAATATGAGGTTATATATGGAAAAGATAGTTGGTTTGCTGATGGTGAAGAATATCATTATATAAATGATTATGATATTGATAGTGATGAACAATATAATAGTGATGAATACGATTATACAAATGAAACTATTAATGACGCAAATAATCGTTATAAATGGTTATAAATTAGTTTAATTTTTATTTATATTATGTAATTTAATTATAGTAAATTACATAATTAAAATGATAACAAATAATTTTAATGAAAATATAGATATAATAGATACAAAATGGATAGATGATTTTGAAAAAGAAGAAAGTGAATATTTAAGTTATTACAATGAAAATATTAATTATTTAAAAGTTTTTTATATTTATATTAATACAGAATCAGAAATACATAAAATTAAAGAGGAAAAAATACATTTGTTAGTTGAAAATTGTTTAACAAAAAACGAACTTATTAAATTAATAAAGGATAATGTAGTACTTGATAATGTTAAATATTCATTGCTTTTATTATTAAAATACAATGTTTTATTAAAACCAAATGAATTAAAATACTTTTTAAAAACTAATAATAACAACAATAATATTAGTACTAATTATTTAAACTCAATTATAAATATTGAAGATATTCATTTTGAAAAAACAATAACAATGTTTCATGATATTAATTCTTTATTTATTGTTTTATATCAAAAACCTCATATTAATATAAATAATATAAATAATTTAAATAATAATACTACACATAATGTAAGTAATTCTATAACAAAAAAAGTTTTTTTTAAAAATAAAATTATAAAAAATAATAAAAATAATAGATTAAATAAAACAATTAAAAAAACAACTTAGAGATAAGACTTTAATATAAGTAATACATAGTATTTATTATAAAAAATGGCAGCACTTATTAACGCACTTGATAACTTTTCTAATATGTCTATTGGTGAAAATGGTCACCAGCAATATTCTTGGTCTACTAATATTGAAGAGAGAATTGTCCAACTCAATTTTCAACTTGTTAGAGATGCTAACTTGAAAAGTATAGAAAGTAAGTTAAGAGGGTTGTTAACCGACATTTTTTCTTGTAATGATGTTAGTGAAAGAGCAAAATATATTACAATTATTTGTAAATTAATTGCTCATACTCGTGATATTATTGCTGGTAAAGGAGAGTGTAAATTAACATATATGATGATTGATTGTTTATATGATTTTGATCAGTTTTTAGCATGTTCTATAATTAGTTTAATCTTAAATAATGATGAAAATAATAGTTCAAATATTATTCAATATGGTTCTTGGAAAGACTTAAAAGGTCTTTGTGCTTATATTAAAGAACGCAATTCTCAAGCAGATGAAAAACATAAAATTATTGATTATTGTGTTTCATATGCCAATCATTGCCTAAAAAAAGATGTTAATTCTAAAAATCCATCTTTATTAGCTAAGTGGTTACCTAGAGAAGGTAGTAAGTATACTTGGCTATTTAATATTCTAGCTTGTGACTATTTTTCTGAGTATTTAGAAAGTGCTAAAATTAAGAATGATAATGCTGTTAAAGAACGTGCTATTAAAAAGGCTAAAATGGATTATCGTAAGATTTGTTCACAAATTAATAAAACTCTTGACACCACACAGGTAAAACAATGTGGCAAACAGTGGTCACAAATTGATCCTAATAAGGTTACATCAATTACTATGAACAAGCATAAAAAGGCATTTTTAAATATTAAAAAGGATGGTTCACAGCGTAGTGAATTAGAAGATAGAATTAAATGTGCTGAAAACTTTAATGAATATATTAAAAAAATTGTAAAGGGTGAAGTAGAGGCTAAAGGAGCTAGAATTGGCATTGTTGACTTTGTTAAGAGTGCCTATAGACTACAACCAAGTTGCTCAGCACAATTAAATGAAATTCAGTTACTAAATGCTCAGTGGGAAAATAATTCAAAGCAAACTGGTGCGCTAGGTAAGTTTATCGCAATGGTTGATGTATCAGGTTCAATGAATGGCAACCCTATGGATGCTGCTATTGGTCTTGGAATTCGTGTTGCCGAAAAGTCATCACTTGGTAATCGTGTTATGACATTTTCAGAAAATCCTACTTGGGTTAACTTGGATCCTGAGTTAGGTTTTGTAGCAAAGGTTCATAAAGTTAAACAGGCTGAATGGAATATGAATACAAACTTTTATGCTGCTCTTCAATTAATTTTGAAAGCCATTAAGACTGCTAAGATGCCTGCTGAGGATGTTGAAAATATGGTGCTAGCTGTATTTTCTGATATGCAAATTGACCAAGCTGACAGCAAGTATGGTTCAATGTATAGTAATATAGAAAAGCTTTATGCTGAAACTGGTATTGCTATTTGTGGTAAGCCTTATAAGCCTCCTCACATTCTTTTTTGGAACTTACGTCACACTGGTGGATTTCCTAACTTAACTACCCAGGCAAATACATCTATGCTTTCAGGATTTAGTCCTGCTATGTTAAATATCTTTTGCGAATTGGGATTAGAAGGACTTCAACAATTTACTCCTTGGACTACTTTAATGACTTGTTTAGCTAACGAACGTTATAATCAGATTGATAAACTAGTAGCTATTAATTATTAAATAATATATATATAAATCATAAAAAATATATTAATAAAAATATTTTATTAATATAAATATGAAATTAAACGCATTTTTGTTAGCAAATATAGTTATTACTATTGCTTATATTTTACAGATTGTTAGTATATATGGTAATAACAATTTTACAATTAATCCCTATTCATTTTTACTAATAAGTTTAGGTACATTTATTATGGGTTATGCTCAATATCAATATAGCGATAATGTAAAAGTAAATGTTCCAATTAAAATTATTAATGGTATATTAACATTTTTAATATTTATAAAAATATATTATTAATATATTAATGGATAGTAATTTAGTAGAAAATATTAAAAAAGAAATAGCTGAATTAGAATCATTATATAATTTAATAAATGTTAATTTTAATTTACAAGATAAATTAAACATACAAAGTTTACAAGAACATTATCCTGAATTACAAAATGGTCAAACAGAAAATTTACTTTATACTTTTAATTTTTTAACACTTAAATCAAGAGATAATACTATTCCTGTAGAAGATAGAAAACAATTTAAGGAAATTTATAAAGAATTATATAAAGAATTATCTAACTATATTAATACACCTAGATTTTTTAAAACTTTACTAGAAAATCGCAATTATTTTAATGATTTTAAACAAAATATTAATAAGCTTATTAATATTTGTAATACATCAGTAGTAGGTGAAATTGCCAATACTATGTCTACAGAATCTATTGGTAGATCATTACCATATGAAGTTAAAAAAGAAATTGCTTCTTATTTAACTTATAAAGGTGGTAAAAAAGTTAATAAAAAAAGAAAAACTAAAAAAAGAAAAACTAAATAGGTATATCAAGTTTATTAAAAATATTAGGTATACCAAATAATATACCACAATATTTACTAAAACTACTTTCGTGTAAGTAAGGTGACATACTAATAATAGCATTTGATTGTGCTAATAAAAAGAAATCTACCAAAGTGTTTTTAACAGATTCATCATCTTTTACAGCACCTTCTCCCAAATGTGTAATACTTTTGCCTAATTGTATTACAAATTTATATGTATTATTGTTTTTACAGTATATATTTGCTAAAACTTTTTTAAGCTCAGTATTATCAGATAAAATTAAATACTTAAATGGTGACAACTTTGCCACATTTTTATTTATTGTGCTAACAACTTTATTAATTAAGTTAGTATCTAATCTAGCATTGTTTAATAAATATCTATCACCAGTTCTAATATGTATTACACGGTAACCACCACGTTCTAAACCTAGTTCTGTCATTGTTCCCTGTATAGCTTCTTGTAGCACTTCATTTGGCTGTATTTTTGAAGCAACTATGCGACGTTGTGTAGGATTAGGATGTACTATTGGAAAACTATTACAAAATAAATAATGATGACTAGTATTAACAGAATTTAATAAATCAACCATTCTTTTATGAAATGTTTTGTCATTTCTATCAAAATTGTTATCAGTAAACATAGTAATACCATTATAATTAATTGTATTACTTTGAATACTTAATTCATCATTGTTAGTTGTATTTGTTAGAAATTTGCTTACAGGATGATTAACATAATTCATATCAAATTGTAAACGATGTATTTGACAAATTTGTAGCAAAGCTAATGAACCTCTAATATAATCACCAAAACCCATACTGTTACCATTTGTGTAGCGCTTTTGAAACAAATTTACAACTTTTTTAAGACGAGAATTATTTAGGGATGTAAAAGGCACCATATTATCAAGCATTTTTGTAAATTTAGTTCTAACACTTGTTCCATAGTTAGGTTTAGAATTGGAAAATAACATTTATACTATTTATAATAAAATAAAAATTGATTTTTATTTTATTTATTAGGTTATTGCTAAACTAACAAAAAATATTACTAAATAATTACATGTTTTATATAGCAACAACACGTTTTAATAATGATACATGGAAAGAAAATTGTAATTATAAAAATAAAAATGGAATAGAAGGTGTAATATATGGAACAAATATTCGTATTCGTTGTAGTCATTCATTAGGTTCATTATTCTTTGTAATTGAAATGAACAATCAAACTAACAAAATAGAAGGAATTGGTCTTATTAGAAATCAATTAATACTAGATAAACGATATAATATATATTCAATTGGCGATTATAATAGATATATTTATAAAGGTAACTATTGGTTAAGCCGTGATAAATTATATTATTATGATAAAGAATTAGTAAATATATTTGAAACAATACTATTTAAAGGAAAAGGTCATTTTAAAAGACAATCAGGTATTTCAGTTGTTAGTTCTTTGCTATTTGAAAAATGGGAATATGATGAAGAAATTATTAGAAATGATTTAAAAAACATATTTATTAAGGAATTTTATAATGATAATGGAAATTATAATGGAAGTGTTAATGAAAGTGTTAATGAAAGTGTTAGAGTTACAGAAGATATTACTGATTTATCTATAAAAGAAGATGATTATGAATATGTTTATATTAATAATACAAATAATAATATAAAAGCAAATTAAGATATTTATATATTTGTAAATATTAAAAATGTCAGGACAAATTGATACAAATGTTAATAATTATTCACGAGCAGAATTGCTTGCTATATTGGATTTAAATGATAATGCAAGTGATCAACAAATTATTAATGCTTCTGATAAATATATTGATAAATTTACTAATGAAAATAAAGGAACACTAGCACTTTTTTTTCAAAAAATTCAAGATAGATTATTAGAATCAAATGATAATTATATTGATGAAGCTAATGCTTCTGCTGATGGACCGCAGCTTAGTGACTTTCAAACTAACTTATGGTATGGTGACCAAGCCTTAACACAGTCTGACCCTATTCAACGTAATAAAGTAACAGATAGAGAGCAAAAAATTGACATATATGATAATCAACATGTACCAATGAATAGACAACAACTTGGTGTAGCAAACGTAATTGATCCTGGTGTAGCACAAGATAAACTTAATCCTAATTTAAAAAATATTACTAGCAGATATATTAACCTAGATAGTCAATTTAGACAACCCGGTATGACAGCTACTGATTATACATTAGATTTAAGTGATCCACTAACAAATGTTCTTTCATTACGCCTTTATTCCATACAAATTCCATTTACTTGGTATAAAATTGACTATAAATATAATAATACTTGTTTTTGGGTTCATATTAATGATCCTACTCCTGGTAAGGGTGAAATAGATGTTGTTATTAACATTGAACCTGGTAATTATAATTCTACTACATTTAAACCAGCACTAATAAAAGCCTTTGAAGATGCTGGGTTTACTAGTGGAACATTTACTATAAATTATAATTCTGCTAATGCTAAATTAAATATTATTTTAAATGGTACTACATATACAGATCCAACTACTAGTGTTAGTTATACTATTACAGGTATACCAATTGATAACACTTTTGACTCAACTACTGATAGTTATTTTATATTTTTTGACCCTACTGGTAAATACAATTGCGATAATGATTTTAATTATTGTAATCAATCTGCCAATTTAATATTTAATAACACGCTTGGTTGGATTATGGGATTTCGTGAACCAATAATACCTATTTATAATGGCAATGGTAATACTGGTACTGCTGTATTAGATCTTAGCGGAACTAAGTATTTAATACTTATTTTAGATGATTATAACCAAAATCATATTAATAATGGATTAATTAGTATTACTGAATTGTCTAATAAGGTTGATATGCCATCTTATTATAATTTATCTTTACCTAGATACTGTCCACCAATTACAACATTTAATAATGAATTTGATCCAAATGAATTTGATGCTACATATAACCCTACACCAACTTATTTACCAAGCGCACCTAGAACATTAACACAAGCACAAATATATACTATTAATGAAATTGCCAAAAATAATAATCGCAATACAAATTATCGTGTAAAAGCACCTACAAATTCAGATACATTTGCGCTAATTCCTATTAAGTATGGTAGTATGAATACTGGTGAAATGTATGTTGAATTTGGTGGTACAATGCAAGATAATAAACGCATATATTTTGGTCCAGTTAATATTGACCGTATGCATATTAAATTAGTAGATGATAGAGGTTATACGCTTGACTTACACGGTGCTGATTGGTGTATTACACTTATTAGCGAGAATTTATATCAATATTAATATATTTTTATTATACATATTTTGAATTTATAATATAGAATATATATTAGAAATGATACTAACTAACAAATTAAATATAAAACAAGTTTTTATATATATTTTTATAATAATTATAATTACTTTGTTAACTCTTTTTAATTATAAAAAAATACCAAGTAAAGAAGAACATATTAATCGTAATAAATATAATATTATGCCAGTTGGTAAACTAACAAATATTAATAATATTAATAATAAAAATAATCAATATATTGATGAAAATGGTGTAATTTGGCTGAAAAGATCATTTATTAAATCTCTAGCTCATAATCCATTTAAAAACTATGTATTTGAAACAGATTTAAATAAAAACAATAATATCGTTAGTTCATCAGAAGTAGAAGCTAATAAAAAGCTATTTGATAGTGGTAAACAAGTATTTAAACCAGCAACATTTAACTACTATTCTTCATTTTATTATCCTATATCACACTTTTTTGCTGATATGTTACCATCATTAATTTATTTATTTCCTAATTACAATAAGTTTTAATAAGTATTTTAATTTTTATATAATATAATATATTATATAAAATATATACATAATATAGATAAAAACTATGGAAAATATTAAAAAATTAATAGGTCGTATTGGTTTTTTTGGCCCAATAATATTAATTATTTCATCTATTATTTTATTAATTAAAAAGCAAAATTTGTTAGTTTATTACCTTATTGGATTAGCTGCTAATTCAATTACAAATGTTATATTAAAGTTGCTAATACAAGACCCAAGACCAAAAGAAGATTTTGCATTATTTGAAGCCGAATTGGCTCACAATAAAGAGCGAATTATATTTGATAAATATGGTATGCCTTCTGGTCACGCTCAATCTATGGCTTATTCATTAGGCTTTATAATGTTTGCCTTAAAAAGCCATTTAGCAACAAATATTTACTTAGTACTAACACTAGTAACTATTTGTCAGCGTTTTGTATATAAAAATCATAATATTCCACAATTGTTAGTTGGTTTAATTATTGGATTTACAATTGGATATTTATTTTATTTAATTGCTACAAAAAAAATAATGGGACCAATTACAGCTAAACTTGATGATAATGCTCCATTTTTTTAAGATTTTATTTATAAAATCAACTGTATTTAAATAACACAATTATGTTTAAAATAGTAACAATAAACTTTTATTCCTTTGTCACTGGAAAAAACCTTGTTTACTGATGTAATATTATTTTTGTTATCATCTACAAATACAATATTTCTAATTGTTGGATAGGTAGTAACTATAATATTTTTAAGTTTAGAGCCTTTACTATTCCAACCATCACTATAATAAATTGGTATATCTTTTACACCAATTTCAGCTAAGTGTTGTTTTGTAGAGTTATCTAAAGATTCTTTTCTAGCAGTTAAACATATAACATTGCTTCTATTAACATTATTCAATAAAGTATTAAATGATGACTCGTGTGTATGCTTTGGTTTATTAATAGCAATATGATTTAACCAATCATCTAATACAGCAGTTTCATTTTCATTTGTTTCATTCATTCTTTTTCTCCACCATTTGCTATCAATACCATCATACACCATTAATGTTTCATCAATATCAAATACATATAATGTCTCATCATTATTATCAAGTAACTTAATACCAGAAAAGTCACTAATTTTATCATATTTACAAAATTGTTTAAAATCTAATGTATTTTCCAACTTTTCATAAAGTTGTTCTAATGTGCCATTATTATTAATAACACAATCGGTTACTAAGTTGTCAATATATGACTCTGAACTATGTTCATCGGTTATATTGTGCTTTAAATTAGTGCGTTGTACTTTAATACTTAGACCATTTAATCTCTTAATAAATTCTAATTCATTATCAAATCTAACATCAGTAATTACATAGCGTTTATCTGGATTTTGTAAAATTTTATTTTCAACAACTTTAATCCAAATATCTTGTTGAACCTCTGGTAGCACATCACTAATCCTATCACGAAATAAATCAGTGCCTACATATTGTAACACCTTGCGTGGACTTGTCTTCCAAAATTTATCATCAACTTCTTTTAAATCACCATATAATTGTTCTTCATTAAAGCCAAATATGGCTTTACAAGCTTCTTTTAATGCGTCAGCAAAGCCAATTTTAGTGTAGCCATGGTGCTTTACTAAGTAGTCGCCTAAGGTGTCTTTTCCATGGCGTTTACGCCCACTAATTCCAATCAAGTTAAAGTTAGTCATAATAATATTATAATAGTTTGTTAGTGTTACTTATTATAATATTATTAGTTGTTTCTATATTCTTTTTACTAAGTTAATAATCTTTCCAATATACTACGTTTTACTTTACTAACAGTGCTAGCTTCACAACTCATATTATGTTTTAAGTATATTAAATGGTCATCTACATTGGTCTCTTTTAAATCATATTGGTCAGCGCATTTTGGGTCTTCGCCTACATAGTCGCTACACAGCTTTAAAAATCCAGTATTTGTCTCAAAAACTTCCCTACATGAATGTAGGTATTCAATTGGCTCTCTAGTAGGCAAATGCGGAACAATGTCTCTATCGTGTGTAAATCGCCACAACTTGTCAGGTAAAATGGTTTCAACATAGTTGGCAAAAATGCGATTACCAACACGAGGCTGACCAAAATTATAAACTGAAATGCTTTCAAAACCATTGTAGATAAGTTCTAAGGCTAATAACTGCGCACAAGCAGCACCATATGAATGCCCAGTTACAATAATATCATAATTAGGATATTGTCTTGTTAATGAACGCATAGAACGCAATGCTTCATCTTTAATAGCCATTGTAGATTTATAAAATCCTTCGTGAACTTTACATCCTACACAAGCATTATTATTGCTAGTATAAGGTATTTGTTTAATTTCAAAATCTTCTATCCAATTGCGAATAGAACTGGAACCACGTAAAGCAATAAATATTTGTTTTTTGTTAGTTAAAACACCAGTATAACCTTGTAAATCACTTTTGGAATCAAATAAGGCTAAATGTGTTTCAAATCCTTGACAAGGTCCGCCTAAATTCATACTATAATATGTCTCTTTGCCACAATATGCGGCACCACTTAACCACACACTTGTTAAAGCTGTTTGTGGATCATATCCGTTAACAACTGAAATAAATAATAAAAAGGCAAATAATTCAATTAAAGGCATCATTATTATATTATATTGTTTTAATATGTTAGTTTATTTTTAATATAATTTATAATAATTATTATAATAATTATTATAAAAATATAATATATGGAATCAGAACTAAAAAGCATTTTAGATGACCTTTATAGCAATTCTATAACTGAAGAAGAACTAACAAAAAAAATAGAAGAAACAAAAAGCACAAATTTATATAAATATTATTTGTTAGTTTTAACAAAATATTTTCCTATTCAAGAATTTACTATTGTTTTTGAAGAGTTAAAAAAAAATATAATGTTTATAAGTATTTACCCTGGTAATGATGTAGATTATCCTTGTTTATATTTAATGATTCAACCAGAAAAAATACATATAGAAAACTTAAGTAAATGTGGTGATTATACTGGAACTAATATGATGTTTAGAGTTATAGAATATGCTAAAGAAGTTAAAATACCAAAGTTAGACTTACTGGATAAATCTAAAATACATCTTTGTGATAAGGCTATTAATTTGGCTTATTTAAATATACTAACAACAGGTCAATCTTGGTATAATTCTAAAGGCTTTATTAGTGAAAAATATAATGAAGAAAAAGCTAATAATTTGTTAGTTATTAATAAACCATTTAATGAATTAGTAAATATAATTGTAAATAATTTAACAAATCCTGGCATTGATATGCCTTCAATATTTACAAATTTAAAACAGTTTAAATCTATTCAACCATTTATTAAAGTATTTATCGCTGATATGAAAGAATTAAATAGAAATCTTAGAGATGAACCTGAAGAACTAAATAAAATAAAAACCGAATTTAGAAAGCTAATTAATGATGCTATTCCAGCAGATAATAATTCAACAATACAACAAGTATTTCAAAATATACAAAGACAATTTAGAAGTTTTCCTAATTCTAACTGTACACCAGAACAACAACACCTTATTAGAATTATTAATATAATAATTACAATGTTAAGTCATAATAGTTCATATAATTGGGCACCAGACTTTAAAATTAATTATAATTATAGTAAATTAGAATATACTGTTCCTTTATCTGGTGGTAAAAAGAATAAAACTAAAAAAAATAAAAAAAGAAGATATTAATCACCTTCAATATATAAATGATAGTTACGCATAATAAATGAAATTAAGTTATGTGGATTTTTACATTGTTCTGCCTCATATTTAAAATACAATATTTCATCAACTTCGCAACAATCTTCGCACAAAGGAGTAAATTGTATTGTGTCAACTAACAACACATCTTTAGCAGACTTAATTGCTACTTTGCAACCGCATATTTTTACCTTTGTTATTTTTGCCATCTTTTTCCTAAATATTTGCTTATTTATTATATAAATATTTTATTTTTAAATAATAAACACAACAAATTTAATTAAGTAAATAAGTATTTAAATATTGTCACCTTATTATATTTAAATACATTAATATACTATGTCTAGACAATGTCGCGGTTATGCTAATAGTCTTCCTATTGTAGCACCTTTTATCAGCGGATTATCTACAACCTCTTCTATATTAGGCGCTACAACTATCGTAACAATTTTTGGCGAAAACTTTCGCAACTATTCTACTCTCTATTTTGGAACCACCTTAATTAACAATGTTACCTACTTTAGCTCTGGACAACTATCTTTTTATGTGCCTGCTATTGCCACTGTTGGAACCTATCCTATACAAGTTTTTAATGACACATTAGCCTCTAATATTGTGTTCTTTACTATTGATAATTCTGTTGGCTTTTGGAATCAAGATCCTGCTACTGGTGCTATTACTAACAATAATGCTACTGGCGGTATTAATATTAATGGACAACTAACTATTAATAACCCTATTACATTAAATTACCAACCTTCTTTAATAACAAATAACACACAATTAGGATATATTATTACACCTACATTACTATCTTCTAACACAGTTACTAATAATACAGAATATGCTATATTACTTTCATATACAGTTCCAAAAGGAGTTTGGTTAATTACTGGTATTTCAGGCGCTCAGTGTGCGACTGCTATTAATGCTATAAATTTATATTTAAAAAAAAACTCTACAACATATTATTCAATTACTAACACAAACGCAGGTTTAACACAAAATATACAATTTACAACGCCATTTATTAGTAATGGAACAGATACATTAACAATTACAATTAATTGTCTAAGCGGTAGTGCTACTTATTCTATTTTACCACAAGGAACCTCAAGTACAGTTTCTATAATTCATATAGCATAATTATATAAAGTTAAAAAAACAATATTATTTATTTAATATAAATATATTATATTTATATTAAAAATGACTATAAAGAAAATACTATATCAAATAATTATTTTAATAGTATTTACTTTGTTAGTTTGTTTACTTTATAAAATTATTTATTCTATTAAAGAACCTTTAACTAACAATAATAAACAAATTATACTTTTAGGTGATAGTATACTTAATAATTCTAACTATGTTGACACCAAAGATACAGTCTTTTCTCAATTACAAAAACTATTTAATAGTACTAATACTAATATTATTATAAAAGCAGAAGATAATGCTAAGTTAGTTAACTTAGATAGTCAGTATAGTTCTTTATTAGAATACAATAATAGTGATACTTATATTGTTATTTCTATTGGCGGTAATGATATATTAGGATTAACTAACAAAATTGTTACTAACAATAGTCAATTTAGCGAATTAATAAATGAATATAAAGAAGAAATTACTTTATTACATAATAAATTACCAAAAGCTAATATTTTGTTAGTTAGCCTTTACTATCCAATTGATACTAGGTTTAGTATTTATAAAAATTTTATTACCAAATGGAATCAAAATATGGTTGGATTAGGTTATCAAGTAATACATTTAGACACTTTATTAGTTGATAAAAGTGATATTGTATCTTCTATTGAGCCATCACCTAGTGGTAGCAAAAAAATTGCCCAAGCTATTTTAAAAGCTATTAATAAATAATTTATATACTACTATAATATAGTATATTACTATAATATAATATATGGGAGGCAGTGTATTACCAGCTACAATTGATGATAAAGGTGTACTGCGTTTTCTTTTTGGTAAAGAAAGAGATATAGATGAAAACCCAGGATGGAGTGATTTTGGTGGAGGTACTGAACATGGTGAATCTTACATGACAACTGCAATTAGGGAAGGCGGTGAGGAGCTAACTGGATTTTTGGGAGGTGAAAAGGAAATTAAGGCATTATTAAATAAATATGGAACATATAATGTTACATATCCTGGGTCTAATGGACATACTGGATATCGTGTACATATATTTCCTTTTTTATATGATGAATATTTACCTTTTTATTATAATAACAATCAACGCTTTATTCAAAAACGTTTAGATTCTAAGGTAATAAGAGATACAAAAATATTTGAAAAACAAGAAATTAAATGGTGGTCTATTAATGAAATTAAAAAAAACAAAAAACAATTTAGGTCATTTTATCAAAATATTGTTGATATGATTTTAGCAGAAGAAAAAAATATTACTAAGTTTATATTTAGTAAATTAAATACTAGTAAAACTAATAAAAAAAATATTAAAAATAAAACATTTAAAAAGAAATAAAGTAATAATAAATTTTAAATAAAATAATTATTTGTTTATAATTATTTTATTTAGTATTATTATAATGGCACCACCAACTTCTTATTATAATAATGCCCCTAATCGTGCTTCTCATACAACAATTGAGTTGAATTCAACTAGTGGTATAAATCTTACTGAAAGGTATATTGCTAACTCTATTATTGGTAGAGATATTGCCATTTTTAATGGTATGACCGGTAATTCTTATGTTGCTGGTTTAACTGGTGGAGTTAGTTTTATTAAAGAAACTCAAAATGGTATTCCTTTAACTAATCTTATGATTAACAATCAGGAAGATGAATTAGGTACTGTTTTTGCTTTTGCTGCTAAAAATGAGCCAGTAGGTACTACAGGTGCTCATATAAATATTACTGTTTCTTCTGGTTTTATTGATTCTGGTTTAACTACTAATGCTAGTAGTCAAATGAATTTAAGTTTGTTATCTAATCCTTATTATGATGCTACACTTGTATTTACTACAGATAATAGTACAAATACTTTTTATGATAATGAGCTTACTGAACCAACTGGAAGTAAGTTTATTGTAACTTTTGATTCTGGCACTACTGGTTTTAATGCTGAAAAGGCTGTAAATAGTCGTTTTAACATTATTGGTGGCACTAATGTAGCTCCTTTATCTGATCCTTTAACTATTGAAGAGGACACTGTTTTTAATACTCAACATGCTTTATTAACAACTAAATACTTAACAAGAAATTCTAGTGATGGTAGATTAGTACCCAGTAATTATAATATTACTGAAAATGGTATAACTGGACCATCATTAGCTATTACAGATGTTAAAAATACAGTTAATGAAATATATTATGGTATTACTATGGCACATCAAAATGCAACTGATGAAAATGTATTTTTTGGTGCAATTAAAGGAGTTCAAAGTTCTGCGGGTGTTACTATAAGTGGATCTGCTTATGTTACTTCACCTACTGGAACCACTACAACTGGTTTAGTTATGGATAGAACTGATACTGGCACTACTGGAATTGCTTCTCCAATTTATATTGATGTATCGCCATATAGTAATGAAGAAAATCCTACTGCTGCAGCAGTAAACAGTTTATTTTCTGAGGCTGAACGAGGCCAAGTAGGTGGAGGTTATACTTTATTAGTATCTGTTGATACACCTGGACCAAATGGTGCTGGCGGAGGATATGCTTTAGATATGGGTGCTACTGGCATGTCTGGATTTACTGGTATGTTTTTAGATGACAACTCCTTAGCTAGAAATGTTGTTTATATGGAGAAATGCAGTACTGAAGGAGACAAATTTAGAAAGTCTACTCATACTCTTGAAATTACTAATGGATTTTTAACTAGAACTGGATTAACTGGTAATAGTACCCAAAATGCTGGTTTACTTGGTACTCCCCGTGATGAAATCGAAACTCTTACTGAGTATGCTGCTAATTCTATTCCTAACTATAAATCTGAATTTATTGTACAAACTGCTTTTACTGAACCTAATAGTAATGTAGCTTCTTCTTATCCTAGATCAACTGGTCTTACTGGTAGTGGTTCTAATTATTCTAATTTTAAAGTAGTATATGCTACTGGTGCTACAGGTGTTTCTAGAGAAGGTTCTGTATTTGGAACAGTTTTACCTGCTGATAGACGTACCAATTATAATGTAGAATATAATATTAGCACTTCTTTCCCTGCTACAATTGCTGGTCAGCAGTTTAATGGTACTAATTATATTGATTCAACAAGTGGATTTTCTACTGTTTTTCAAACTGGTAAACAGGGTATTAATGCTAATACGGATTATTCATTTACTAGTGAATATGGTACTACAGGAACACATTCCACATATTTAAATGATAATGAGGTAGGAATTATTCAATTAAATAATGCTCTTTATTTAATGTCTGAGGAAAATACATTATTTTCTACTTTAGATACTACTAATCCTATTGCTAATACTCGTACAGTAGTTGTTGGTGAAAATATTGATTTAACTAATTATGCTGATTCAGCTGATCCTACTAAGTCTGATATTCGTATTAGTTTAAGTAATAAAACTATTCAAGATTTAGAAACTGTTTTACCATCTGGTTGGTCATGGGATTATGCTGATGGTTCATTTAATTTAATTACTGATCTATCAACTGTTAATATCTTTGGTGATAATATTTATGAAATGACAAAAAATACTAGTAATGAAATTCCTATGACTATTTCACCTATAACTAATGGTGTTGCTAGTAATTATGATGCACTAGATTTATCTTTACAAGTTGGTTGGACTTGGAACTCTACTAACTACTCTAAAGTTATTGATGCTTCTAATTTTACTCTTACACAAGTTGGAACTACTACAACTACAAAAGATACTACACCACCAGTAGTTGCTATTGTTACTGGCTCATTAGCTCCTAGTGGAACAGTAAAAAACTTATTAGATAGTTATCAAGTAAATAAATATACTGAAGTTAGAACTTATAATATTAAATCTATGATACCATTAGGTGAATATTCTAACTTACAGGTTAATACACCTGATTTTGTTGTAACATCAGTTCATTACATTTTAGATCATAAAACCCAACCTGGTGTTAGATTAAGTGATAATTATCTAAATTATTTTAGACTAGGAACACCTACTGGTAGTAAATTAAATGCTACTCGTACAATTAGTACAGGTAGTAGTGCTAGTTTTAACTTAAAAGCTAGTGACTTATATGGATTTAAGGCACATGTTCAATATTTATCTAATAGCAGTACTTCTACTTGGACAAATATTACAACTGCTCCTTTCCATTTGGATTTAGCTAATAATAATGAAACAATTGTAAATTTAGATAGTGGTGCTAAAATTGCTATTGCTGTAGATTTATCAAAACATGTAGCTAGTAGTTCAACTGTTATGGGTGGTGTTACTACTGGTCCTAATTATTTTATTGGATTAACTACAAGTGACTTATCTATTAGTTACACTGTTCAGGCTAAAAAGTTTAATCCTACAGTTGAAGCTGATTTTGATGCTTTAGCTGCTTGGACTAATATGAGTAATGACTTTTTACCCGACGCAGGTGAAGTTTTAGCTCCTTTAGATTCTGATACTACAAAAACTGGTTTATATGCTGTTGTAACAAATACACCTGGCAGCAATTTATCTACACAACCAAGTGTAAGTATTCAAATTAAAGATCAATATGGAAATATTTGGGCTACTTTATCTACAACTAATAAAAACGCTACTTCTAGTTTTAATATTATTCGTAATATGAGACCATTATTTACTATTACTGAAACTTATGGTGATAGTGTTCCTACTATTTTAACTACCAAAAAACAGGCTGAAACAACAACTCAATTAGCAGCATCAGCTGGTATTGAATTAACATTTAATGCTGATACAACTAATACTGATTATCAGGTATATAAATTAAAAGGTGATTATGTTAAAGGTATTTTATATGGACGAGACTATAATGGTACTTATAATGGTGTATTTCAAGAAGTAACTCCTCAAAGAGGATTACTTATTTCTGAGCCTGGTGTTTGTCGTGGTATTGATATTTTAGCATATCGTGGTAATTCAGTTAAGCCTGATATGTTTACTAGCGGTACTACATATGAAGAATTTAAGTGGACTCGTACACCTACATATGTTTCTATGAAAGTAGTAAATTATGGCGTAACACCTATTAAGACATATCAAGAATCACAACGTGAAGTATGGGTAGGTATGCCTTATACTGTAAGTAATCTAGGTGCTTTAGGAAACTTAGGATTAATTGTAGGACATAGATTATCAAGATATGTAAGCACTGATCGTATGTCTATTCCTATTACTGTAAGTGATGGTAAATATAGAGTTGTAATTGATAATCCTCTAGGTGAATCTGGAACAGGAAGTTATTTTTTAACTCAAACAGGCACTACTCATATAAGTACATTTGATTATATGATTTTAGACTTTGTTCCTTTTAATGTTGTTGCTTCTCGCGTTAAAATTAATACATCTTCATTATTATTTTCAATTGGGTTTGGCTTACCACCTCTTAAGTTATATTATACTCCTAATTATATTAATAATCCTGTAGCTTATAATTGGACAGAGGATTTAATCTTTGCTCAATATACACAAGAACAATTAAAACTTGGTGTAGTTTTAAATGTACCTACATATGACAATATTACAGAAACATCAAGTGCTACTGAAATAACCTCAACTATTAATTTAATTCGTTATCCTGATAATATTAATCCACATACATTTTATTTTGTTTTACCTCGTCCTCAATATAAAGTTACAGCTATTGCTACAAATGATGTACCTACTATGCCTCATCGCGGTACTGTTAAAACTGTACGTTATTTTGATGCTGATTATAGTATAGGTGCTAGTGCACAACCTTTTGCTGGAGCACGTGGTGAAAGTTCTGGTGCTAGAGTTATTAATAATATGACTATTGAATTTAATGATGGTCAAACATATTTAGCTAATCGTTTTGAACCTTCAACTTTTATTCATAGAATATTTATTCCAAGTAATATTTTAAATATTGATTTATATGGCGGTGTTTTAATTTCAAGTGATGTTACACATGGAATGCCTAGTTCTGTTCCTACTCGTATTGCTAGAGTTTACAGTAATAATATTCACAAAATTCTTTCTACTGGTTCAAGTTATAGCGATAATTCAATTGATACATTTTTTAGAGGAACTAGAAATGATAGTAGTTTAGCATATAATCTTGAATTTACACAGCCTATTTCTATAATATCTCCTACAACTAGTAATGCTGTTGTATATGGAGCTATTGGAACTGCAGCTTATAATATTAAAATTGATAGTATTGCTCCTTTTATTAATATTCCTAGTAATACATATGCACATATGGATTTAGTATCTGGAAAAAATACAAAATTATATTTATATGGTCATTCATATAAATTAGATGATTTAAATAACTTAGTTGTTGAAATTTCAAGATATGAAACAATTACTGGTTTAGATTTAACAGATGAAACTAGCAGTGTTGTATCAATTGCTAAAAAGAGTTTAGGTTTTTATGCTAATAAAAGATTTTATACGCAAGTTCATCTTGCTTCAAATACTGCTACTTTAGGTAATACTCCTTATAATTTACAGTATTTGTTATCTAGCACAAGACTTTCTACAGATATTAGCAGTTGGACTGAGGATGGAAGTTTCCAACCTCGTCAGCTTGATTTTAACTTTAGTTGTTTATCACAGGCTGGACAAAATATTTTACAAGGTTTAGTATCTGTTTCTGACGCTTCACCTTATAGAGCTTTAGTTTGTCAGTATAATCCTATTTTTGAATTATTAAGTGCTGATGGTTCTCCAATTTATGTAGTTAATGCTTGGGGAACATTAAAATGCTTAAAAGCTGATACTAGAGTTGTACAAATATCTTCTAATAGTATTGATAATGGTACAGGAAATGGTTTGTCGGTTCCAAGTGAGTTACTTGCTTATAATGTATTAGGAGGTGTAGGTATTTAAATAAAAAATAGTATATATTATAAAAAAATCATATTTTATAAATATAATATATGATTCATTTGCGTACAAATTTAGTTTATATGATTGTTGTTAGTTTTGTAATTCAATACTATTTAATGAGTTATATAATGACTAATAATACAAGTAATATAAAAAATAGTTTAGGAAAATTTTATTTATCTTGTGCTATGGCATCATTAATGGGTTTAACTGAGATGTTTATAATGGGTGATCAAAATACATTTATTTTACTAATATTGTTAGTTATATTAGTTGGTTCAGTAATAATGTATAGAAGACAAATGTATATTAATGAAAAGGAATATTTGAAGGAAATGATAGAACACCATTCAATGGCATTACTAACAAGTAAATCAATAATAGAAAAAACCAATGATAATCAGGTAAAAAATTTGGCACAAAATATAATAAAATCACAACAATCAGAAATTAATTATATGGGTCAGTTGTTACAAAAGTATTAATAAATTTCTTGAACAAAGTTGAATACATTAATATTAATGTATTGTTTTTAAGTTATTTTTTTATTTAATTATTAATAATTGAGACAACTATATAATATTTATTGTCATCCCAAGCTCTAGTAGAAACAATATATGATTTATTAAGTTCTGTAAAAATTTCATGAATAGTTGTTAAAACTTCAAACTTATTAAATGTACTATTATTTTTAAGATAAAAACGTTTATAACTATTATTAGGGTCTAAATAAACTTTATTATTAAACATTGGTATTTCCACATAATAGTAAAAGTTTTCTTTTAATTCATCTAAAATATCTTGTTTTAGTTTTTTATATTCTAGACTATCACTAGCAAAATTTCTTGACATTTATTATAATTATTTATATATATATTTAAGTAGTAAATTTAAATATATTATTAAAACTATATAAAGTCTTTTAAATCAATTTTTTTATAATAAATTAAAACTACTTAAAGACAAGAGTACAACATTTTTGCCGATTCAGTTTCCAAATTAACTTCTGGATCCTTTTCCCACTCGGTATATGCTTTGGCTTTACTTGTTGGTCTCTCAAGTGCTAAGAGCGTTTTAAGTGCTCGCAAACGGCGTTCAAGTGGTAGCATTTTTTGTGGCAATTTGCGTGAATAGTGTTTCCAAGCCCATTCAAATTGTAAGGCTGCTTGCCAATCAGGGAAGCCTGCTACATGACAGGCTCGTTCCCAAATCTCTCCTTTTTCTACCTTTGAACCTGTAGCAAATGCACCTCCTTTAATTTCTTTATTATGTTTACGTAGGCGTTGATTAAGATCAACTGTGGCTCCTACATAAGTAGATTTGTCTGAACATTCTAACAAATAAACATAAAATTTGTTTTCTTTATTAGCCATAATAATAATAATAATTATAATATATAAAATTTGTTTATATTATAATTTTGTTAGTTTAACTAGAAAAACTTTAATTAAATTTAACTTTTTATTTTTAAAGCAAAATAAGTAAGAAAATTGTATTTTTAATTGTTAAATATTTTCTCAGTCTAAAATAACAAAAAAACAGAGTTATAAAAGTGTTTGGATTTTGAAATTGGACATTTTTAAAATGTCCGAAATTGAAAATCTTAAAAAAGTTTCAAAAAAAGGGGTGTAAAAAATGGGTTTGTGACCATAATGCTCTAATTTTCAAAAAAATGTTAAAAAATATGTGACGATACTTTTTTAAAACAAAAATTGGACATTTTTAAAATGTCTGGATTTTTGACTAATTTAGACTAACAAATTAATCTGTAAAAATCTGTTTAAAAAATATAAAATAAATTGTTACTAAAAATGGTAATAACAAATACTTTAATTTGTATACATTAAGACGATTAGCATTATCTGCTAATTGTTCGGACATTTTTTAGCCATATTATTTTTAAAATTCGTTTAACTAAACAGATTTTTATGTTAGTATAATTTAAATGATTTTAGCAGATATTACTACAGATAATACTAATATTAAGGAAAAACAAAAAAAAACATATTGTTGTTTATTATGTAATTATAATACAATAGATAAACGTGACTATAATAAACATATAAATACTCAAAAACATATTAGTATGTTAAATTTAAATTCTAATGAAATAGAACTGAAACAATTAAAAATATTTGAGTGTAATTGTGGTAGAACATATAAACATTCATCATCTTTAAGTAAACATAAAAAAACTTGTAATAAAGTAAATATAATAGAAGAACAACAAAATAATGAATTAGTTATTGTAGAAAAACAAACAAATATATTAGAACCAAATATGATTTTTGATTTTGTGAAACAAATAGCGGAAAGTAATGAATCACTTTTAAAAACTCAAATAACTGAAACTAATAAGCAAGGTTTGGAATTTCAAAAAGAAATGTTTACACAAATGATGGAATTTATGAAACAACATTGTGCTACAACTAATAATATAAATAATGGGCAAATACAAAATAACAATCACACACATTTTAATTTACAAATATATTTAAATGAAACTTGTAAAAATGCAATGACTGTAAATCAGTTTTTAGATTATCTTGAACCTACAGTAGAAGAATTGGAGGCAACTGCTCACCTAGGATATGTAGAAGGTATAAGCAGAATTATTATGAGAGGTTTTAAAAATTTGGAAGAACATGAGTTGCCATTTCAGTGTAGTGATTTAAAGCGAGAACATATTTATGTTAAAAATCCAGATGATGAATGGGTTGAAGAAAAAGATGAAAAACCAATATTATTACTATTTATAAAAGAAGTAGCAAGAAAGAATTTTAACAATATAAATGAATGGAAGAAAAAGAATCCAAATTGGGCAAGCTATCATTCAAAACAAAATGATATGTTTATGAAAATATTAAATAATTCAGTTTCAGGTGGAACAGAAGAAGAACAACAAGCAAATTATGAAAAGATAATGAAGAATATAATGAAAAACACAGTAATTGACAAAAGTAAAAAAAATTGTTAGTTTTATTCATCATCATCAATAATGAGTGTTTTTTTGGTTTTAGAATGATTTTTTATAGTTGAAGAAGATTTTGCTTTACGTGTTTTGACATTTAAATTAACAATTTTATCAGCAGATATAACTTCAGAGGAGTCAAAAATAGGATCGCTAACACGTCCAGTATTATTATATTCTTCATAATTTTGAAGAACTCTTTTAAGTAAATATAAATTTCTATATTCAGGATTTCTATAATCAAGTTGAGCTATTCGTTGTTCTTCTTTGGTGCCATTTTTGGTAAGTAATTTTGTTTGTTTTTTATACTCTTTTTTAACTTTTGATAATTCTTTTTTAAGATTAAATTCAGGGTCATACATAATTTTTAATTCTAGTTCACCTATAATTTGAACAGTTTCATTTATAGTTGTATTTCGGGGGCTAAATTGTTTATAACTATTTATTAATTCTGTTATAGTTATTTTTGGTTTAAAAAATATTTCCAAATATTTATCTATAATTTCGGCAATATATCCGGAATATCCTCTAATTACTTGTCTTAGATAATTACTAGCGTTAGGTTTTGTAGTTAAATAATTATATATATTTTCTAAAACATCTTTGCTTGATAGTTCTAGATTTTTTAGACATAATTCAGTAAAAAAAAAGCTCCAAGCAAGACAATATCCAGGTGATTCAAATTTGTTAGATGGTAATTTACTTTTACCTTCAATTGATTGTAAACCTTCAATATAAGGGCAAACATTAGATGCTTCTACATATATAGTAGGTTGAATTTTAAATTTATGTAATTCAACATTTAAGATTTTTACAAATTCTAACATATAATTTGTAATAAATTGTTGTAATTTAGGATTATCAATATATTCACTGCCGTGAGGTTCAAAATGTTCAATAATATGTAAATTTTTTTTATATATTAACATATTTGCGTGTCCACCACGTCCTCGTGAATAAGTAAGAGGAATTATAACTGTATTTTCACCATTATTGATACATTTTGCTACAATTTGTGCTACTTCTTTAAATTGCTCCATTAATTCTAATTTGTCAGTTTTATCTAATGTAACTTTAGCAGGAAATCCAATGCCAATATGACGATTAAAAAAATATTCTTCTTTTGTATGTATTATACATTTGGATCTATATTTTTTAATTAAATATAGATATATTAAAACTTGAATAAAAGGTACTCCATCAAAAGGATATATATTTTTGCCTTTTTGTTCTAAATCATCTAATTGTTTTTTTATATTTTTTTTAACTTTAATTGGTTCAGGTAAATTGAGTTCTTCCATAAATAATAATGATATTAAATTTGTTAGTTATATAATTAAAAATAAAATATAAAGACAATTGAATAATTTATATATTATAAAGAAATGAGTACAAAAATAGTAAATATTTGTATACCAGATTACGAACAATTGCCAGATATTGTTAGTTCATTTACACCAGAAGAAAATTATTTAATGTTAAAAATTGGAATAGAATGTTTAAAAGAGGGTAGAAAAGCAATATCAACTTTAACACAAAAAGAGATTTATAATAAATTAAAAGAAGAAACAAAAAAGGATATACAAAAGTTAGAAATGGATTTGTTAGTTCAAAAGCAAATTAAATTTGAGAAAGAAGAAGATTTAAAATTATTTTATAAAAGTCAATTAGATAAACAAAGTAAAGAAATAAAAGAATTACAAAATCAAATATTAAAGTTTACAACTGATAGTAATTTGTTAGTTCAACAAGAAATAGAAAAGGAAAAAGAAAAAAATAAAATAATATTGGATGAAAAAGAAAAACAAATAAATAAATTAACAGAAATAAGTAATAAATTATTAAAACAAAATGAAACAAAATCAAGTTCACAGTTAGGTGATGATGGAGAATTTGCTTTTGAAAAATTAGCAAATACTTTTAGAGATTTTCAAAATTATAAAATTATAAATAAATCACAAATAGGTTATAAAGGTGATTATCATTTATTTTTTAAAGATTTTAATGTGTTAGTTGATGCTAAGAATTATTCTAAAAATGTTTATAGCCAAGAATTAAATAAAATAGAAAGTGATTTATTAACAAATAATACAATGGATTTTGCTTGGTTAATATCTTTAAAAACAAATTTTGGTGAATGGAATAAATTTCCAATTATGTACAAATGGATTTTAACAGAGACAGGTATTAAATGTATTATAATTGTTAATAATTTATTATCTGCTACAAATCCAGAAGATACGTTAAGAACAGTTTGGGCAATTACAAATGAATTAAATAATTTACTAAAAAAAACAAAATTAGAAGATGAAGATGTTAGATTAATAAAAGAAAGAAATTACAATTTAGTTCAACAAATAAAAAGTACGCAAAAAAAGATGGTTGATTTAAAAAGATGTATAACTAATATGTTACAAACTGTTCGTGAAATAGATAAAGATCTAATAGATGCGTTATCATTATTAACAAATGATGTTATTAAAGAAGAATTTAATAAGTATGATAAAATTAAAGAATGGTGGGATAAAAATATAAAATATGATGAAACTAACAAAGAAGAAGTATTATTATCAACTGATATATGGAATAGATTAAAAAAAAATAATAAAGAATGTATAGATGAAAATAATATAACTATAGATGATTTAAAAAATTATATTAAAAATTATATTGAAAATGATAAATATAATGAAAAGAGTAAAAAAGGTGCTTATGAATTATTTGGTTTTAAATTTGTTAGTTTAATAAAAAATAAAAAAACAAAAATTCCTAAATTAGATAATATAATAATTAATAATAAAAATAATGATCAGGATATTGTAGATGAAAATTAAAAGTTGTATTTAATTTATTTAGGAACGCAACGGAGTTGCTAAGTTGTCCCAACTGTTCCTAAATAAATTACTAAAAAATTTGCGATTTGGTATCATTTTACGCTCACATTTTATTTTTTACAAAAAAGTAATAAAATAGTATAAATTTAAAAATCTATATAGGGTTTAAATTTATAGACTAAATTTTAATATCATATTAGATAACAAATTGGTTGCTAAATTGTGCCAATATTATTATGTAAGTATATTGTTATTGAGAAAAAAATTAAAATACTTATTATAATTATTGTGACCATATATGGTTTGTGAATAGTAATTAATAATTAATAAATAATTTGTGACGATAAATATAATTATGAAAAAATATAAAATAAATTGTGACCATATATGGTCTTAAATTTAGATTTAAAATTTATAAAATAATTTGTGACCATAAATGGTCTAGGATTTTGAACCGAATTAATTTGTGAGCATATATGGTCACAATTAAAATTTTTGTAAAAAATAAAATGTGAGCGTAAAATGATACCAAATCGCAAATTTTTTAG
>JACCDP010672301.1_pt1 | contig 35226 bp, 75 predicted proteins | sample 7445841 | NCBI WGS metagenome assembly JACCDP01 (sample SAMN15323441, study PRJNA562643) | freshwater metagenome | isolation source: river surface water | place: USA:Blue River Watershed | collected 2017-08-17 | reverse complement strand
TAGTCCAATTTTCGCTGGCTACGAAACGAATTTCGCCTTGTGCGCCACTGTAGTCAGTGCCGGTATAACCTCTAACCTGGGCACGGAATAAAACGTCAGCGGCCTGTACTGCCTCTGGACTGCCGGCAAGACCGTTGGCATGTCTGGCAGTTAAAATACTGTTGCCTGAACCAATACTTTCCATTAACAGACGTGTATTGACGTTGTCTGCTGAGATCAGTTGTAATCTCACGCTGTTGTCAGTCATGTCTGATACAGTATTAGCGATGTTAGTACCAAAACTTGCGGTGTAAGGTGCATTAACATCTGTACCAATTCTCAGTTCACCTGAGATTCTGTTTCTAGAACCTGTACACACCACGTTGCCAGCCAGTGTCGAGACACCGCTGACTGTTAGATTCCCAGTGAGACCGGTATTGGCTGTCACAGCAACGTTGCCTGTTACTGCTAGGTTGCCTGTTACAGATGCGTCTGTAAATGTGCCGGCGGCTGCTGTAGTTCCGCCAATGACTACGTTATCAACAGTACCAGTATTAATAACAGCACTAAGTATGTTAACACCTTGTGTACCGTTTCCTCTTAGAACCAACTGAGTATTAGTGACGTTTGAACTGATGGTCCTGTCATTGACACGCAGGTTATCTAGTATTACAGAACCTGTACCATTGGGGTTAATAGTAATGTTACCGTTGCTAGTAGAAACGATACTTCTACCGTTAACGTCCAGGTTGCCGCCTAGTTGCGGGGTAGTATCTGCACTGACTTCAATAGCCGTTTGTGCATTGGTATAAACTTCAGTGAAGTTGTCGTTAATCTTATCAAACGCGGTTCGTAGGTTATCACCTGTGCCGTCGTTTGCTGTAGTTCCGATGTTAATAAGTTGTTGTGCCATTCTTTTAGTCCGCAGTTAGATACAATTATTTATCTAGCACGGAGATTGTTTAGGTAAATAGGATTAACAACATATATTACTTGACTATGAAACTGATTAATATCGAAAACATTCCAAAAGTTCCTCGCAGTCATGTGATCAAACGCCGCGTTACTGCTGGTGGACTACAGTTTCATGCACTGGTTGATCACAACGAAAAACGCCTACTAGGTGTCAGCCATTGGGTAACTACTGTTAACTCACTGGCTGCCGCAGAGTTGAATTCAAATCAGACATTCTTTATCAACGCCGGACAACAATGTCTAATACCGGATAATTTTGATAATACTAGGCCGTGGAGATATCGCTGGAGCATACCCGACGAAAAGTACATGTTAGAGGAAAATATCGTAGAATATCCCGAGGATGATCTATATAGATACCTATTGATGACAGAAAAATTTGCCGCATTAGACAAGATCAATTTTGGTATACAGAGTTATCGCAGATTTTTCCAAAAAGATCTTATGTTCCAAGACTTCATATATGAGTATAAAGCACGAGAAATTGAAAAATACGATAACTATTTAGAGCAACACGGAAAAGAGCCTGATCCTGACAGTATCCCATTTACTCGCGATTATGCTGAAATCATGGGACTAGACATCGACTTAGCCGCAAATGCAATACGTTTACAGGCTGACATTTTTAAAACAAGGATGCTAGATTCTGAAATGTTAAGATTAAAATACGCAAAACAGATGCGTGAATGCCAGGACATCAATTACATTGATGTACTCGTCCGTGAATTCCAGAAAGAGTGCTTTGTTTATGGAAAAATCTAATCATCTTTATTACTACAACAGCGTAGATATATTTGCTCCTGATCGTAGTAATGTTATCACTAAGTACGAGAATCTACCTGGACATAATCTATTCAAGTATAATTTTAGACTATTCAATGTTAACATCAGTATGGTAGATCGCACACATAACATACAGACACCTATTAACATTGGTGTAGCCCCACAATGCGAAATGCCCGCATACGATCCTGCTTTTTCTGGAGACTTTGGTACTATCTGCGAACAACGTGCTAGACAACTACTAGACCATGCAGCAAGAACTGGCCAGAAATTAACTGTGCTATACAGTGGCGGCATTGACAGTACCCTGATTCTAGTCAGCCTACTTAAAGTAGGTACTCCGAACGAACTCAAAGAACGAGTGTTAGTGCTGTTAAATGAAGTTAGCATACACGAAAACCCTAGGTTCTACTATGAGCATATTATTAAAAAATTTAACTGTGCTAGCAGTTATGGGTTTCGAGAATTCCTAGGCAAGCCCGGACATATGGTTATCACCGGTGAAGGCAATGATCAATTATTCGGTTCTGCGGTACTCAGAGATTTTGTACATCATTGGGGCGAGGATGTAATCAATAGTCGCGGCACTGATGGATTAATGATAGATCTAATCGACTTTAAAGTTAAAAATAAACAACACAGCGCAAGACTAGTAGATATTTTTAATCAGAGTTTTTATAATGCCCCGATAGAATTACCCACAGTATTCCATAAATTTTGGTGGTTGAATTTTACTCTTAAATGGCAAAGTGTTTATATGCGCTTGTTGGCCTATACCTTGCCTAAATATAGAAATAACATTAAACTAGAACATAACTATAGCACATTCTTTCATATTCCGGATCTACAATTATGGGTTATGAAAAACAGTGATCAGCTCATAGGTGATACCTGGTTAACCTACAAGCAAGAATGCAAAGATATCATCTACGCATATAATAAAGATCAAGAGTACCGTGATCGAAAAGCCAAATGGGGGAGTCTGTTTAGGGTTGTCAGCAACAAAAAGTTAGCCTGGGCGTTTGATTCCAATCTTCAATACTATGATGACTGTTACCCAGAATGGATCTGGGAAGAAGATAATGATTTTATCATTTGAAAATCTTACGATCTATGCATTTAATACGCGATCGCTCGAAAGATTGCTAAATAAATATAATAAGTTTAAGAGGATAACACCATGACTGTAAGAACTACTAAAACATTTACTAGACCTAGTACTACAGTGGCCTGGTATGCCTTTCCAAAAGTTGTACGTGATCACATACAGACAACTTATACTGATCCAGGACTACGAGTCAGTCGTGCAGTTACTACCACTGAAGACGGCCTAACTCGTACTATTGAGACTATCTGGAAAGATCGAGAAAGTCTAGACACTTACCTGCAGGATGCACTCTGCAAGCAGATGTTTAGACAGCGCCGTGCATACAACAAAGCCGCTGGTATTACTGTGGCTAGTAACACCTTAGAAGAAGACGCTGACAGCGAATAATACCTAAGGTAGTCAAACAAAAAGGGGCCTAGTGCCCCTTTTTTATTTCTTTTTAGTGGGATTATTCAACTGATCCCATTCTTCATCAGTAACGGGCCACCAATTAAGTGTGTGTGTCATAATGTGTTTCCTTTCAATTTAACAGCAGGTGCAGTTTTCCGAAATAAGGCGTTTGGCCATTTCGTGTTTGCCGGCGCGACTAAGTTCGGCGGCAGCACGGGCGCGACCCATGCTTTCGAAAAAACAAGCGATAGATTTTAGTATATTTTTCATAGCGTTATTCCCAATAAAAGTGGCCAGTACGGATCATTTCCTGTACCTGTGCCATACGTGCTTCAGCGATATATTCAAAAACATTTTTAAAAAAACTCAACATTATATAACTCCTCGTGAAAGTGTTGTGTCGAACTCTTTGCAGAGTCGTTCTACGTCATAGATATCTTTTGGATTCCTAGCCGAGATGTACGTATCGAGACTACTCTGATACGCGGGGTGATAGAAAATAGCCTTAAGCCATTTCTTTATGTAAATAATCATTGCATTACCTCTGTGTATATGTGTGTAGAACCAATGGTTTCTACTAGTATTATTTATTGCTATGCAACACTTATTCTAAGAAAATATAATGAAAATTTATGCTGTGGGTGATAGTTTTACTGCGGGCAGTGAACTAGTAGATTACAAATATTATAAAGATTATCCGGGCTATACTACGGCGATCGAAAATCGTCCAGGAAACCCGCATAGTGAATGGTATAGGAAAAGACCATGGTTACACACATTTGTGGGAGGTCACCGATCACCTGGATATCAGGCTATCCTTGACGAACAAAAAGGATTAACTTATGCTAATCAATTGGGGGAAATCCTAGGATTGCCAGTGGTTAACCACGGCGTGGGAGGGTGTAGTCAAGATACTATACTTAGAAATTTAACTCTATATCTAGACACATTAACAGAACCACATATTGTATTTTTTCAAGGTACTAGCAGTAACCGGTGGTGTCAATATTACGAAAATACCTGGAGAGATTTTATTGCTGGTAATCCCGACAATAATGTCAGCAAAGAATTTGAATCCTGGATGAGATTAAAAATTACATTAGAAGACGATTACAGTTGGGCTATGCGTTGGTGGTTAAATTTTAAATCCGCAGTGGCCCAGTTAAAAACACATAATATGGTTAAAAAATTCTATATTGTTGATTCAGGAAACTTACGTTGGACACGCACACATATCCTACAAAATCCAGATCGATATTCTGTTGATAATCTGGGGGAACGAATCTTAAGATTCGTTAACGATGAAACAAGTGACTGTAGATTAGATTTTCCTTATGATTCCAATGAACCAGTGATATGCCCCGGTGGCCATGTTAATCATATTGTACATCGTAGGCTAGCAGAACAGATAGCAGAAAAAATTAGTCCCACACTTTTAACTCAACGGTAGCGAATCGTTTTGTTACGGCAGTGGGCTCCGACGCCTGTGTGGTCAGTAACTACCACGGTCCTAAGGCGATTTTCTACTAAGGAAAACTGTGTCTATAAATATTTAATGCTAGAAGTTATTCGTAAAATATTTTGTCAACACCTTAAGGAAAGAAACAAACAGTACTGGCCACATCTAATCTGGGCCGTGTATGCAGGTGTATTATTAATCTATGCTGGTATTGCTAGCATCATACATGCAGTGATTCCTCCGTTGTTTCCCGGTACCTCAGAGAGGATAGTGCGTGATCTCGCCCGAAGAGTTGCTGACAAGTAGTCACTTAGAATTCTCCATACCCCGTACACTGGAAATCAACGATGGTTCGATTACTCTAGGCGCGGATGATTTTTCGGCCATAGTTCAACAGTGGTCAGGATACTTTAAAGAAAACACACAGTATCATTCAGGAGTTGTAGTTAACTTTGAACACTGGACTGTTCAAGCATTGGCCATATACCTAGCATTAACTTTGTCAGGTATTCCTTATTATGCGTTGAATACTGCTACAATTAAAGAAAGCAATCTACGTGCATTGTATGATCAGGGTGTTACAGAATTAATCTACATGCCTAGGCCCTATAATGAATATGATTACAATCTACTAGAAATGTACTGGGCTATAGGCTTTAACACAGATCATCTAGAGGTTCTAGACATATCAGACTCTGTGTCCCCTAGCTCAAGTACCTGGACCTTGGATCTAGATTCTCGTAACTTTTATTGCTTTACTTCGGGCACCACTGGCGAACCCAAACTGATCAGTCATACTAATCGCAGTGTATTCTGGAGCGCCACCAGGGCTCAGGAACTTTTTTACAATCTGCATGATCGTGTGCTGTTGACCAGCCTACCTAATCATATTGGTGTGATGACCATGGCTGTTCTAGCGCCAATACTTGCCGGCAGTCATATAGTATTGGCCAATCTCTGCGATCCTGATGTGATCGCAAAATATAATTATTGCAATAAGACTCTGCTGTTTTATTATCAGATATTAAATCCTCAATTAGACTCTGTGGATTTCTCTAAATATAAACTGGCTATCACAGGTGGTGAAGCCATACGCCAGCACTATCTAGATCTTGTGTTTAACAGAGGAATTAAGCGAGTAGCCAGTGTCTATGGACTAACAGAGGCCATGCCACCTGTGGCTACCATGGTATTCGATAAACCAATATTGGACTACGATCTAGGCACATTTACACAGGGCATAGAACACAAAGTCGTTGACGATGTCTTGTACCTTAAAGGTCCCAACAGTTATGTCTATCCCGAATGGTTACGCACAGGTGATCTAGTAGAACAGAGAGAGGACAAGGTCTATTTTAAAACCCGTGCAGTGAATAGTGTGCGTCGCGGGGGCGAATTAATCGACATCGATCGACTCAAAGAGTGCTGTGAACTCTGGGGTCTAAGAAACTTTTTACTGCGTAGTGTAGAACCAGATCGTATAGAAGCGCACGGCGAATTAGAAACACAGGTAGTGTTGTTAAGTTCTCAGGCTGTAGATCTGCACAGTCTTAACAAACACGTCGTAGAACAACTAGGTGAAAATTATCGTATCAGTTGGTCTGAACTTGCAGACATTGAACGCAACGATATATTCAAAGCCACTAATGTCTAACTGCTAAACTCGGAAACTTTCTCCGCAACCACAACGATCACGTTCGTTGGGATTGATAAATTCAAAGCCTTCGTTAAGTCCTTGACGAGCCCAGTCCACAGTTAAACCATTTAAATAGACCATATGTTCGGGATTGACATATACTCGTACACCATGGTCTTCATAGTGTGCTACACAATGCTCTTTGAATTGTTCAACATCAACATATTCTAGAATGTATGCCATGCCGCTACATCCGGTAGTTTTGACTCCGACTTTAATACCCAATCCTCGACCGCGGTTAGCGATCAGTTGTTTGATTTTTTCAGCGGCTTTTTCAGTTACTGTGATCATCGTTTAACCTATCAATTACCTGTTGTTTTTCTTGATCATTCATAGAACTCCACTGTGCGATTTCCTGTATAGTTCTACCGCAACCTAGGCAAATGCTATTATAATCTAACATACACTTGCCTTGGCAAGGACTAGGTACCATGCTTTTTACGATAGTCTTCTATGGCTGCTTTGATCGCATCTTCTGCCAAGATTGAACAATGTATCTTGACAGGCGGGAGAGCCAGCTCTGTGGCGATGTCTGTGTTCTTGATGGTAACTGCTTCGTCGATGGTCTTGCCCTTGACCCATTCTGTGACAAGCGAGCTAGACGCAATCGCGCTTCCACAACCGTATGTTTTGAATTTCGCGTCCGAGATGATGCCATTTTCATCTACCTTTATCTGTAACTTCATAACATCACCGCAAGCAGGTGCACCAACCATACCAGTACCAACACTAGGGTCGGACTTATCAAGACTGCCCACGTTTCGGGGGTTTTCATAGTGATCGATAACTTTGTCGCTGTATGCCATATAAATTATTTATTCCACTATTGTATACTGATCATTAAAAAAGGTCAAACTTAGTTGACCTTTTTGAAATAAATTCTCTAGAACTTATTTCTTTGGTGCTGCCTTCTTTTTAGGTGCTGCCTTTTTGACAGCAGTCCTGGCTTTTGTTGCGGCCTTTTTCACAGTTTTCTTAACTGCGGTACCGGCTGCCTTTGCATCGGCTGCGTCTACTTTACCGTCTTTGTTAACATCAGCGGTGGTTTTAACACCCTCTACTGTGTTAGTAACAGCGGCTTTAACGTCGGCAAGATCGACTTTGCCATCTTTGTTAACGTCGACACCCGTATCTCTGTTAAAGTAGAAAATAGCGCCGATTGCTACTATTACTACTACAGCAATAATAATTTCCATTATAGTCTCCTTTTATTAAACGGAAAATGAATTACCACAACCACATGTTGTTGCGGCCTGTGGATTATTTATGGAGAAACTTGCCCCATAAATATCTTCTCTAAAGTCTATTTCAGCATTGTCCAAATACTGTAAACTCATAGAGTCAACTAATACCACGAATCCGGGGAATTCAAATTCCATATCTTCCTCGGGGTTTTTAACTTCGTCCATGGTAAAATTATACTGAAATCCGCTACATCCCCCGCCGGTGATATAGATCCTAAGGTACATTTGCCCCCCCGGGGGAGCATTTGCTTCCAGGATTTCGCGGATCTTATCTTGAGCAGAATCACGTACTGTGATCACGTTATGCTCCTTGTAGCCTATTATTAATCACTGACCAGTCGATGATCTTCCAGATATTTTTAAGATATCGTGCTTTGTCTGCTTGATAGTCTAGGGCCCAAGCATGTTCCCACCAGTCTACTAGCAGTACGATCTTTGCAGGGTCGCCTGTGACCTTATGATTCACAATAGTTTTGATCTTACCCGAACGATCTAAGTATACCCATCCTGACCCCTGTATTCCCATAGCAGTTTTAGCAAACTGTTCTTTGAATTCGTCCCATGATCCAAAATGTTTGGTAATAAATTCTTGGCTAGCACCATTGGGAGGATTACTGCCGCGACTAGGTTCAAACTGTGCAAAGAAGATGTTGTGCAGTACTGCGCCACCGCGATTGAAATCGGCATCCCCTTCTCCGGCATTGAATCGATCCACGTATGCTTTGGCTAGTTTACCAAAGTGGTAGTCAAGTGTTGCTTCACTCATAGTAGGAGCCAGATCCTTGCGTTTATATTTCAAACGCTCTTGTGTCAGTGTCTCTTTGGGTTTCTGTGACTCTGTGATAGTTGTTAGGTGTTGTATTTTCATAGTAAAATATTTAGCGCCATCTCAGAGTGAACAAAACAGAATCTCTAGAATCAGTAAATGCCCAGGTATCGGCATATCCGTGATAACGACCTTGTGCATTGTGTTTGACCCATTCTAAGATCTCTTTGAATTCCGGGTCGTACTCTTTCAATGACTTACCTAACTTTACTATATGCCAGCCTGATTCGGCCAACAGTTCGCACATAACTTCGTTGTCAATGGTTCTGGACATTTGTTTACCTAGGCTTTCTATTAAGTATTCTTGTAGATCATTCAATATCAACTCCACATTAGTGCTATCATTGTAGCATATTTCTCATGCTTACGTCTAATCTTGATAGTGAGCCGATCTTCTGTAGCATCATGACCACCCATGCCCCACTGCCAATCCCAACCCTGTCTTCCCACATGCTTTTCCAAGTATGGACGGTAGTGATCGTTGGGATCAGTGCTTTGTACAATGTATTTTGAAGGCCCTATAGTCCAATCCCATAAAGGGTGTTCTTCATCAATAACGATCTCCCCTCGAGGCCACTGCACATTGATCACCACACCGGGCATGAATCTCCACCACAACTTCTCGACCAAACTCAACTGACAGGGTATCCACTGTCTCATAGAATTCTCTTATCTACCATTATCAACTATTCTTAATAAGGTCTGATATTGTTCCCATAGATCTTGAAGACCGGGATGTTCTGCCCGCAATCGACACTCTCGCTCGTGATCTACGATCATATTGCTGACTCGCATGACGTTATTTTGGAAATGATTATTGTGTTGTAAGCCGGCACGAGCCAACCAGTGATCGTGCTCCATCAGTGCTCGGAAGCGATCTTCAGGCATAGTGATCTCTACCATAGGTACATCGTGGCACGTTATGTCCTTGAACACATTGGGATCTGCCTGCCAGACATCGTAAGGCACACTTTGTCGTCGACGCCATACTTTGGTGCTCTGGCCTACCTGTGCCTGATACTTGTGACAAAACTCATCTAAGAAATCCAATTTAATATCCCCATTGTAATATAAACATCAATTGACCAGCACGATCCGAAAATGTTACGATCATGCCCGCCCTAACTGCATGATTGTCTTCACACCACTGATCTAACAACAGTTCATTTTCGGCCCAGAAGTAATAGTCAGCAAGAAACACTTGCGTATCACCTACTATTATATACTTGCCATAATCTCGTTTAGAACTCAACTTCTCTGCGCCACTGGCTCTTATAAACATTAGTGACCCCAACCTGTCCGCAGGTCCGGGTGCAAGGGTGTGCTGTGTCTTGAACATCCCATTGGCGCTCTAGTTGATCCCATGGCAGGTTACGGAAAGGTCGACCCCAAGACTCATTGAGATTTTCTGCAGATGCTAGCCAACAACAGGCATATTGATTCCCGCCAGCGTCTACATAAGTGCTGGCATCTTCTTGAGCCATGCATTTGATCTCAGAGTACTCTGTGGGTCTAGGTCTAAACTCCACGGGTTTTAGTACTGTGTTGTAAGCAGTACGCATGTCAGGATTCTTAAAACGCTTGGTCTCTTTGGCTCGAAACCAACGGAATCCAATCTTATGTGCTAGTTGTTCGCAGGCTTCGACCTGATGCTGATTATGATCAAACACCAGCATGTCCCAGTGTGCTCTACCCCCAGCATCGATAAATGCCTGTGCATTACGCATGATCGAAGACCACTTAGTGCCGCGACGATACAGATCGTTGGTATCTTCTAGACCGTCGATGCTGAATACCACATAGTCTTCCATTTTAGTCATAACGCCGGCCATTCTGCGCCATTGATCAACATTACCGATGCTACCATTGGTATTCATGCCTAGAGTAACAAAATTATCACAGGCATATCTAGCCCAAGACATCATATCTAGGATCTCTGGATGCATCATAGGATCACCTGCGTTACCGCAGAACAAGACTTTTTCTAGGCTGGTCCTGTGTTCGTTGATTAGTACTTTAAATGTTTCTATGTCCATATGCTGGACAGTGACAGTGGGATTGATCATTCCGCCATTGATGTTGCGTTCACATTGTGGACAATGTGCGTTGCAGTGAGTAGTAGGTTCTACATGTAGTAGTTTAACATCGTAGGGTAGTTGCATAATCTCTTAGACTAAAAGATGCTAGATTTTTACCCTTGCTTTCACACATGATGTCTGCCCAGGTCCTGTGACTCAAGGCCCAACTATTAACAGCATCATTCCAGTAAAAGTCGCTGTGCGCTCTGAGTTTGGCTTTCTTGTAGCCGCTTTCAATCAACGTATCAAGGGCGGGAAGGGCGTGTCTGGGATGGTCAACAAGACAGTCTTCCCGTGAAACACTATAATGTATAACAGGCCGCACACCGCGCCAACTATCAGTAATCCTTTTAATACGTTCATCACTTGCTTCAATATATTCTCCGGTTTTCACCCAATGGTGATGTATGTCTAGGACTAGGGCACAGTCTTTGACTAGTTCTAGACTGTGTTCAATGCCCCAGGTCATCTCATCGTTTTCGATAGTCAGTGTGTTGCGAGCTTCGGGAGTCATCTGTGATAATGCACGGCGTATGCCTTCGGGGCCTTGTCGACCTGCGATATGCACATTGATCTTGAAATCCTGGAACTCTCGACCATAGCCCATCCAGCGAGCCATGTCTACGTGGTACTCAAATTCTTCTATTGATCGTCCGACGATCGCCGGGTTGTCACTAGCCAGAACACAAAACTGACCAGGGTGAAAAGATAAACGAGTACCCGTCCGTCTAGCCAGGTCACCAACCAATCCAAAATGTCTAGCGCAATACTCTCTAACGTCACTTCGACGCCAAAAATAACTCCAACTAGGCTCGGTATAGACAGGCAGAATGTCACTGCTAAGCCTAACCATACGAAGATCTTCATCTAATTGACCCACCCTTTCCACGAGCCGATACACAGTCGTGATGTTCTGTTCCATTAGATCCCATAACTTTTGCTCTGCTACATCTCGGCTCTGTCGATTTAACCAGGCTACAGTAGTAGTGCCGGTGTTGTATTTCTTTGCATCGTCTTTGGCTTTGATACCATTGACTTGTTCGGGATAATCGATCCACTTGCAGGCAAAACCTATTTTCATACTGTCAGCATCCTAATCAAACCAATAGTGTCAATGGTAGTCAGCAGTAGGTAGTTAGCCAACATGCCAAAAGATTTCCTAGTCCAAGCAGCCCAAGCATACATAGCGCAACCACTAATCCAGATAGGATAAAGAACAATAAGTGGTGGGTTGGGGACTGTGAGTGCCATAGTGATGGAGCAACCGATAGAAATAGCCCAAGCGAGCAACTCGACACAAAAACGAAACCGATTGCTATTCCAATCATTGCGAATCCATTCAAAAGTGGGTCTAAATAATTCTAACATAGTTTATTATACAGCCTTTTCTGTTGTTTGTCAATACATGATACCCTGATGTGTTACTCGATGGTACCAACTAAAAAATGGTTCTCTGTATGATCCCAAAGTCCAAAGTCCATTTTGCCCTAGGCTACTGCTACCCAATTTTTTCTGCATACGACCGGGGTCGTGATTTTCGCAGTCCGGGTCTGCCCAATATACACTTTCGTGTAGTAATCGTGTTAGGTCGTAGTCAAAGAATTTTATATTGCTGATTTCGATCCAATGGTCTTGTCCCGTGACAAGATCTGTATGAGCATATGTCTTATGCTTAAGAGCAACTGCTAAATGAAACGGCGTCAGTTCATCAAAGTCGATGATGCCTGATATAGTAAGATCATCTACGAGCTCGTCGTCACAGAGTCTATGTATACCATTCAAAGTCATATCAACATACAAGGGCATACCATGACCTTGATACTTGATGTCGACCTGGAAAGGCACTAATTGATTAGAAACCAATTTCATCTAACCATTCCTTGTATTCAGGAGCCACTGATCTTATGCTGTTATTTCTTAACTTTTCAAACCCTTGTAACATAAATTTCAATTGATTAATAACGATTACACTATCAACTACAGGTTCATTCTTTAGTATGTTAATATAACTGATGATATCATTGGCTATGTTAGCAGGTTGTGCTTCAGGTACTCGAGTATTAACCACAGTAAGATCTTGTTTAGTTCTTAGATCATATTTGTCTAGAACTGCTTCTAATCGATCTATGGCCCATGGTCTTAGGCTCTGTGGTAATACCTGGACCTGCATGCCCGCTGGACGAGTCAACACCTGACAGGTTTCACTGTGCAGGCCTGTCTGCATCATATAGTCAACTAGTGTATCCAGGTAACCAATGGTAAACACAGTAGGTGTAGGTCTTAGTAACACAAATACATTAGGAATAGCGCGGAATTTGTCAATGGCTGATTTAACTTGATTAACATCGGTAGGCCACCGTAGATAATCGTTTACTGGATGATCACAGTCTAGGCTAACACCTAGGCTAACACCTTGGAACTTTGAAAAGTATTCTACTAGATCGTCTCTCCAAACAGATCCGTTAGTAGTAACTCCTAGGGTAATATGTTGACTATGTCCAGTATGTATGAGGTAATCCATGAGTTCATAGAACTTGGGTTCATAGAGTGTTTCTCCACCTAGTATCTGTAAGAATGTAACTTGTTTAAAATCTGTGTTAAACAGTTCTAAGAATTTCTGCCAGGTCTCGGGATCATTATGGAAATTTCCGCGGCCGCCGGCAGACTCGTAGAGCATGTCTAGGTCATTGGTCCAATTGAGTTTAACATAGTCACGAGCTAGTTTATTTGAAAACTTAGGATGACAGTACACGCAGGCCGCATTACAGGTAGATCCTAGATTGATCTTAAGAAACTTAATAGGAGTTCTTATCTCACCGCGATTGGCTATAGTCCATTCAAACTCTGGTCTGTGCGGACTTTGTAGTAGGCTAGGACTGAATTCTTCAGTGAATATACCGCTACGAATCAGCATCTTACGTCGACCAAATATCTTACCGTGTTCTTCTGCACGATAGCAGGCTTCGCACTGACTAACAGGTTTACCAGTTAACTGATCTAATCTTATCTTTTTAAACTCTGTGGAATTCATAAATTCTATAGGAGTCACAGTCTGCAAATGCTGGTCGTTGATCTTAGCATCCTGTGTAAAACTACAGAAGTTATATAAGCCGCTTTGTTCTATTTCTAAATGGAACCACGGGCTATTACAAAAGGTTTTTTCTAAACTCATAAACGCCAATGTTGTTTGATTAACTCGTGATCGATATCATGTGGTTTGGGCTTTCCGTGCATCACAGCGATTTTACAATTAGGATCAAGACCACGACGTTCGTTAATAATGTCCCACTTCCAACTCTGACACCAATTATGAGGCCAACGTTCGAATCGATCTTCTAATATATGTGTGATATAGTTTTGATCACCGTGAAATCGTTTCTGCCAATAAGCAGGCTGTTTTACATATTCTTCCCAGATAAATGCACAGGATTCTCTACGAAATAACATCACGCTAGAATTCATCCACTGTGTACGATAAGCATCGCGGGGATGGAAGTCTTGTATGCTCAACATGCGATCATATTCTAATTGCCACATGGGTTCTAGATCTTGTAAGATCACTATGTCTATGTCTAGATACATGAGTTCGTCGGGCAAGGGTCGATCTCGATTAAAAATCTGTAGTTTGTTCCACCATGATTCGTCGCTGTTAGTTAGTTTAATAACAGTAACTCCTGGGTATTCGTAATCGTTGTCTGTGACACAGTAAAAGTTATCTACACGTGAGTTTCGCTTAACACTCTCGTATAATATACTCACATAATTGCTAGGGTACTTGTTGCCAGTCCATACACACACATAATTTCTTTGCATGCGGATATTTATGAGCAGTTTTTGATAAGTACATATAAAATAGAGGAGTTAAACCCATGACTAAGATTTCCGAGAGCGAAAAGAAAAAAGAAGATTGGATGAACACCAAATGGCGTCCCGCTATGGGTTGGATGTATATGATGGTGTGTATATTCGATTTTATCATATTCCCAGTTATGTTTACTATTGTACAGTTCTGGGAAACACAAGCAGCCAACGATGCTTTCCGTCAATGGCAACCACTAACACTAGTCGGAGCAGGATTATTCCATATGGCCATGGGTGCTGTATTAGGTCTTGCAACATGGGGTCGTACACAAGAGAAGATCGGTGGTGTAGCAGGAGGGGCAATAGGTAGTTCGGCACCAACAACTCCGACACCTGTAACAGGTATGGGCATAGGAGCCCCGGTTACTAAATCTGCTGTGAGGACCGATCTTACTGCTAATCGTGTAAATGTAACTCCTAATGCTGGGCCGATCGCCAGTGCTGGTTACGATCTTAGCGGTGGTAAGCGAGCAGACTACACCGACGAAGAAGCAGATTTGCTTCCTCCAGCAAGGGGATAAAACATGGGCGAGTTTTTTAAACTAGTAGCCGAACTGGGGTTCCCGATAGCCGCTGCCATAGCCGGCGGCTATTTTATCTTCCTAACACTAAAGTTCATCCTTGAAGGTGTTATGGGATCTGTCAAAGGTCTCAGCGGCATCATCATGGCTCTAGATAATCGTGTTAAGACTATGAATCACGACGTTATAAGAATCGATACATTAGTGTCAAACGCTCTGGGTGTTAAACCCGACGTAGAACGTATCGCCAGGGCCGACGGCAAAAACGATGCAAGGCGTGATTAATTAAAGAGGTATCAATGAGACATATGGATTATGATTGGGATCTAAGTAGTCAAGGTATCATCCTTGATCAAGAACTCAACACTGACCGCTTGGGTTGGCGTCACGGCGATCTATTTAAATTTATCAATGTTAACGGAAAACAACAGTTAGTCAGAATTGACCCGTTATTAGCAATGATTGAAACTTATGAAAAGGATCAGCAAAGTGAGTAAATGGCAAAAGTGGTATGATAGTTTACCGGCACAGACAAAAACTTATCTAGAAAAACAACCTATATGGTACGATCGCGATTTATACAAGGCTGCGGCAGTAGGTGTTGTGATTGGTGTTGTATTAGGTTTTCTAGTGGGCTATGAAATCGCCTGGAAGCCAGCGATCAATACTTTTAGACCTCTTATAGGATAGAATGGACTACGATCTACCTATACTGATAATATGGTTAGTGAGCTGTAGTGCTGTACTAGGTGTAGTGTGGTTGTGGTCAAAGATAGATGATATCAATACCAATGAGGATAAGATTAGATTTTTACAGCACGAAAACAATGAGATAAAAAAGAAACTAGCACAAGTAGAAGATCTAGTGCTGAAGAATATCGGTAGACGCCGAGGATAATAGGAGCAGACGATGGACTTTGTAGCATTAATTAACAAATACGGTTTCCCCATAGTAGCAGCCGCTGGCATGGGATATATGATATACTATGTGTGGACCTGGGCTACCAAAGAAGTTAAACCTGTGCTCAAAGAAGCCAATACCGTGCTGATCGCACTCATAGATCGCATCCGTATGCTGGACAATGACTTGATTAGGTTAAATCAAAAAGTCAACATCGTGCTGATGTTGAGAGACGAAGAAATCTATGATAAACTAAATAAAGAAAAGCAAAAACCTGTAGAGGCTGTTGCTAAAGAAATCGAGACTAAAGATGCCCCCGGTACTACAGACAAAACTTAACTCGATCGGCGAGATATTAGATTCTAAAGAAGGCCTTTATGCTGTACTAGTCGGTGTCTGCATCGGGGCATTATTCTTCAAAATCATCTATATCATTGACTGCATGAAGTAATTGGCGGAAACGGTGGGATTCGAACCCACGGACCACTGTTAAGTAATCGACGGTTTAGCAAACCGCTGCCTTCGGCCACTCAGCCACGTTTCCTAATTTTATTGCAGATTCGGCACTTGCAAAGTTCTTACTCGATCTTTACTATCAACTATAGTATCGATCATCATATTAAAATCATCTGGCTCTAACCCAGTTTTATACAGTTGTAGGCTTAACGCTAACATGGCACCTGCAACTGCCATCGGGTCATACGTCTCAACTAGTTCTGCGACTTTATCAGCCATAGACTGATAAATCTTATCAATTTCTTTATCTTCGATCAAGATTTTCTTTCAATATCTTCTTCAACACATTCTTCTCCGTACTGTATTTCAACAATACGGCAAGGCTCCTTATAAGGATTCTTAAGTTGATGCCATTCGCCCACAGGAATATATCTATTATTGTGTTTATCTAAAAACGCCGTAGGCATCTTATACCCATTGGGCAAAGCACTATCTACATCACATTGACCATGCGACACTAACCAGTATTCATTACGTTTAAAATGCCTCTGCATGCTGAGACTCTTGCCCGGATCAATAGTAAGTTCTTTGACTTTGCAACCAGGTACTTCGTGCAGAACACGATAGTATCCCCATGGCCGTTCTGTCTTAGGTGCTTTCCATTCTTCTAAAATCCATGAACTTGAGTTGGCTTTGTCTTCTCCACCTACACCAAATATAAATTCAACACCTTTGATGTCCATTTCGGGAATATTGTCTTTGGTCCTATCTCCGCCATTGGCAAAGATGATATGATCATCAGGAAACTGTTCTTTGACTTTGCGGATGGCATCACGGGCTGTGCCATCGCTGTCATCGAACTCTAAGACAAGATCCGTCATATGCAGATTGTCTAGAACTATCATGCGTTCACGCCACGGCATAAAAGGACGGCCCTTTTTACGTGTTAGCCATTCATCACTGTTTAATCCCACAACAAGGTAGTCTCCTAAGTGCTGTGCGTGATTAAGATAACTGATGTGTCCTGAATGTATGGGATCAAATCCGCCAGTAACGATTACGATTTTCATTAGTTTCCTACAAGGCCTGCTAGTGTCTTGTACTTATCCCATGCTTCCTGCACTACAGGATTATTTCTAGTTTCGTCTTCGGGAGCAAATGTATCTAGCCAGTAATAGGGCAACCGAGGAGGGTGACTACCAAATTGACGTGGCTGATGTAGTTTACCTGTTATAAACAAATTGCTGTAGATCTCTCGCATCTTGGGCTCGTCTTCCGCAGGAATATGAATCCATTCCGGATTAGACAATCCGAATCGCTGACGATATCCGTCCCATAGTTCGTTCCAACTAGTATCGTCGTTAGAACAATTAGTCCGGGCAACGATTACCAACACATCATCCAGATCTACCTTACCTTCGTAGATATCACGAATACAACGGCTTAGGCTTAGTCCGATTTTCATTTTGTACCCCACTTCAACAAAAAATATGTCTGATCCTCGGGACAGAGTTTACCCCATATGATGATTCGATAGCCGAACATACTCATATCAGCATTCCATTCCCACTTCATGTCTCCGGCATGTTCCATACACCACTGACCTGCTTCTGTCTGTTGCCATTCATAGATAGGCTGTGCTACATAGATCTCCAAGTCGTCAACATCTCCCATTTTAAACTCATGGAGTTTAGTTATGCCCGTTCGATCACCGGCTTTGGTCAAATATGTTTTATGATCTTTAAACAATGGTCTTATTCCGTGTGGTGCACCAAATACAATTTCTCTAGTTATTGCCATCTTAGTATAAAAAGGTTTGCCTGTTCTTGTGTCTTAAAAAAGAACTGATCCCAAGCCATACGTTTACCGCATTTAGATTCTTGGCACCATTGTCCCATAGATTCTAATAGTTGATCCATTTCTCGACCATGGCCTATGCCCCAGTCTTCTATGTTAATAGTTATTGTACGACCTTTAACATCCTGTGTCAACTTATAGTTGCTCATCTCCGGCCCAGCGTAGTGTAAAAAAGTTCAATTCTGATTCAGATTTAAAATACAGTCTAAGATCACCGGTGTTGAGATTTGCATGCCAACTCCAATGTTTATTAATTGGATTATCTAGTAGGCTAGCACGACTAAGATCTTCTGCCAACATGATATGTATATCACGTTCAGAGCTCATGCCCCAAGTTTCCACACACCAGTTCCTTAGTCGATTAAACATCCTCAATCGATCTAATCGTGATGCGTACCCTTGTAATATGTCAACGCAGAAAAGAAATTGGCGATGGCCAGCCCAACGCTTGTCCATTCTTACGATATGTGTGCTTTTAGACAGTCTAGGATGTGTCATACCCATTTACTTGTTAACCCATGTTAATATGAACATAGTCATGTCGCTTTCACGTTCAAAGCCGTAAAAGAAATACTGTTCAATATTAGTTATGCCTTTTTCGTAGTTGCGAGTAACCACAAACTTACCGTCTTTTTCTATCCGGCCTTCGATCCAATGACTGATATAATTGCCCTCACAGTGATCATCTAACCATTGTTCTGCTTCGCCGTGCTTGGCTAACCATGCTTGCCAATCTTCTGTGATCTTAACTATATGCGGGAAGCCTTGAAATCTCGATTCTACATCGGTGCAAGAACTTATTTCCGGGAACTCGTCTTTTTGTCTTTGTATCAGCAGATCCTTGACGATGTTTCGCCAAAGACTAGTTGCTGTTTTCATAGTAGTAATGCATGGTGATTCCGCACTCATTCAGTGCGCGATCAATCTGATAATCAGGAACATCATGCTCATGATAACCTTCCCTAAGGCAATAGAGATATTGACTGCTGGGTTCACTGACACGATTCTGATCCTGCATATGATAAACCCAGGCTTTGACATTCTGGCCCTGATGTCGTACAGTCATTACCTTGCGATCGTAGTGTGTAGGGTATCCTTCGAGCATGTCTAGTGCATGGAAATGATCGCTGTCTAGTTGCCAAAGTACACCATGGACAACACTACCTTCCAAGGGATACACATCTGCGAATCTACGGAAAGCAAAACCATGATCATGCAAAGTAGCGTGTCCGAGACTGACTGCTCCCGGGCACCGCCAGTCCATCTCGGTTTTGTTGGTGTTCATGCCGTAGCCGAAGTAGTAGTTTATGTTATCGAGCATTATCTAGACCTAACTCCTCAACGCCCTGTTCCCACCACCTGGTAACTTCATCTTTGTTTTCCTGTTCATACTCAGCCATGTTTTCGGAAATACTGAACATATCATCTAGTTCGTTACCGATAGCAGCAATCACAGTAGAAGAATTTAGATCAGTGAGATCGTAAAACTCATCGTCGCCTTCGGCCCACTTGCCCACAAATGCCATACCTGGCTCGTAGTAATATGCTTCGACTGTGAAACCCTGTTGCACGATCTTATCATAGAACCCGATCGGAGGTGACCATGCTGAATCAAAATAGACCACAAGACTAGTGTCAGTGAAATCATTAATACCGTCGCCGCTACCCACGTCCCACTTAGTTCCCCAATTGGTCACAGACCAATCATAGTTCCACTCTCCAGCAGGATTAGGAACCAGTGTGCTCATGAATTCACCTTTGGCGAACGCATCTTTGGCACTTGCGATCTTTGCAGGATCTTCGTGAGTGATGGTCAATACATTACTGCACCAGTTGGGCATTTTGTTCTCCTTTAGGGAATTTCAAATCATAGTTATCTGCGGCACGAGCATAGATCTGGCTGATGGTACGCAGGACTTTAGCCACGTCATTGCCTACTACTGTGCCTGCATATACTTGACTGAGACTGTGCTCAATCCATTGTTTTTCGTGTTCGGTCATCATACGATCACTGCCTCCTGTGTGCGACGATTAGAATAAATTGATACTCCGCGGTCACGAATCAAATCTACCATATTCTGAGGATTGATCGCAAACATTTCACGGACCATACTTTCAGTTACATCTTGATCGGTACTAAATGCGTAGATCTCGTAGAACCTTTGTGGGTTAGCCTGAGCTCGCATCTTCATATAACCAATCTGTTGATTAACAGGACAAGGTACTGCTTTCTTACCTGCAATCAGATTCAGCAGTTGCTGATCTTCCCAATGCTCATAGTGACTGATATCACTGACATGCTCAAGGCCATTGCAGTCCCACATGGCAATGAACTTACTGGTCTGTGGTTTCTTCTTCATAGTTCATTTCCTCAACTTGGTCTTCAACTACATAAGTTGAAACGATACGTGGCAAGTCACCGTCTGCTAGAATAAACGCATCACTGAAATCTGTCAGATGGGGCATGTCTTCTAGAACTTCTTGTATATCGCCGTAAGGTTCGTCATGTTCGATTTCAAACACCACTGTCGTGATAACACGAGTTTTCATTACAGATCCTTTGTATGTTTACACGCACCACGGAAACTAAATCCCGGGCAGGTGCAGGTCTTTGCATCGGGATCAACAAAATAACTGTTACCTTTTGAACCTTGTACTTCGATCAACTTAGTCTTTGGCTGTGCCTTGAACAATTTGATATCTGCTTTGACAAATTTGCGACCACGCTTGTCAATGCGACTAGGGTTTTTAAAATACTCCGGCTCACCTTCATTCCATTTAATGTAAGCCACAGCCTTATCGCCATCGAACAAATAAGTGTGATTGGGCTGACGGGTCACCCCTTTCCACTCAGTGACTTCGCGTAGTGCTTCCATTATGCATCTTCCAGTACAGTTTCTTCGGCGATAGCCTGCTCCAGCAAGCCATCAAACTTGCCATAAAATTCTACATACCACTTGCCGTCGCGGCGCAGGATGTAGTTATATTCCTCAAACTGTGCGTTCTTGCGGTAGTCGGCGAAGTCTTTAAATTTTCGGGCTTCGATGCCTGTTTCTCCACGATCGCGTCCGTAGAAGGTAGTGATTTGCTGACGTGCTTCCTGCTCCGCATTATACTCCGGCGTACCGTACTTGGCTTGGATGTCAAAGTCGTGCTTATCGCCGATATTAGGACCTAGCGAACTAATGTCGCCTAGATCAATAAGGTCACGCAGTTTAAACGGATCCTGATAGTTATTAAGCAGGATCTGACCATTGTTGTCTAGATAACCGTCCCAGTGACAGTAGACCTGCCGGACTGTACCGTCTGCGAATTCTAAAGCGATTGTCGAACGTGTAGCCATTTTGTTTCTCCTTAGTCTAAACGTGAACCGGCGTAAACACTATCCAGTTCCAACTCTTCTTTAAAGACTCGAGCATAAGCCTGGGCACCATGATCGCCTGCATCAACACTCTGACCGTTGAACCACTTGTTCCAGATCTGCATACTACCCGAATAACTTTTACGAAAACCTACTTCCTGCAGAGCCTTGCCTAGTTTACTGTTCGATCTAACACCGTGAACATCAACCCAACTAAAACCACAGGGCCCGCCGTCTTGGCCATTGAAATGTTTGTTTGCAAACTCTTGGGCGACTTTGCGAGCCTCGGCCAAGGCCTTGGTATGTGCTAGTTGAACTTTAAGACTTTCAAACGTAGTAGTCATTTTCGCTCCTGTTTTGTTACTGTATGTGTATATTATAGCATCTTGGAGCCGACCTGTCAACCAAATTCTGTGGCTTTTTTACAACATTTTTAACTTAAAGTCTATTAACTTGGCAAATTTTTGAGATGTTTTTAAATCATAGTGCAAATAATCTCGGGCAAAATCGATTATTTTAATCGGGGATACTAACATAATATTTGGAAATTTATTAGATAATATTTTTGATAATAATATTGTCTTATAATAATCCATTGGAATAAAACTGTGGATAATACTGCCTTGCTTATTTGATTCTATCTGGGCAATTAAATCTACGAAATGATTAAAATTATCTGTAGATAACTCGTATGCTGTACTTTGGGATAAATTATCTCTATCGTTATCAGAAACGATCATTTCTCTACGCCGTAAGTAAGACCACTGGAATACCGCAGTAATTGATCCGAGTTGACGTACTGCGCTAAGATATTTTCTTGCCATCCAATCATTACTAGCACCGTTCATTGAAATATTCAATGTTCGACAATTAGTAATTTTCGATAAAACATAAGGCCAGGTATGTTCGTAAGGACTACCAACCCCTAGGGTGAAACTGTCCCCAAAACAAAAGATGCAATCTTTTAATTCTTTGATATCCTCGGGCCACTCAATATCTCGATATCCCCTCGAGTTGTACTTATATTTCACTTCATAAGGATATGAACGATAATGATCTAGGTTCAAACACTGACCAGGTTCGTCAGATTTGCTTGCATACTCTTCAATATGATTTATCTTATATGGTAGAACAAAATCCGGAAGCAACATGTTTTTATTTAATTTTTTTTGAAGTTGTTGGATTCTTTCCGGATTTAAACTCTAGATTTGTATAATATTCTGCTAGTTTACGCACGACCATATTGTATACATTGTCCTCAGATACAGGTAGGGCAAACAGGTATGGACAGTTTTTCCAAGATCTATTTTTGATGAAGTCGTAGGCCCAGAATCGATGTTCCGAGTTTTTTACGTTGAAGATAACCGTGGGCCTATTATAGGATTTTAATATATTGTTAATGCTCAATTAATCACCGCGTATGCGATCAAGAATGCTCTGTTGTAAAAATTCCACTTCGTCTTTGGGTACATAAAAATCAGTCGCTGGGTCCCAGTATTCTCCAGCCTTGGGATCATAGTACAGAGTTCGACCGTTGGGATACCAAAACGGTCCTTCAAGACCTTTACGTGGTTGGTAACGATTGTCGCGAGTGCCTAAAACTGCATATCCCATTATCGTCTCTCCAGATATATAAACAAAGCGCAAAGAACCAGAGCCAGAGGTAAATTGATAAATGCTAGTATAGCAACGATTAGCCAGTGCATATTACTCTACCAATGTCCTGTCCTGTATCTCCCAGAAACGCTCGACGGCTCGACGGGCAAAATCTCTGTTAATGTAGTGTCCCAGCATTACTTCTGAATAGTCATTAGGCTTGTGGCCTTTGGCAATCCAGATGATGTTCTGTGTGCCCAGACGATGCACCTGTCCCACGATCAAGCCGTCTTCTTCACGATAGTAGAGTTCGGTATGGAACTCGGTCTCACGCCAGGCCTTAGCAGTCATTCCTGCTTCTCCAAGTATTCGTTGGCGTAGGCGAAATCCTCTACTTCGGCTTCGCTCATCCAGTTGAGAGCATCACGGGCCAGGCTTTCCCAGTCAATGACACCGCCTTCAGCCAACTCCAGGACTTGGCGGGTCGTTCGGCGTGATTCGTTGGCCATGATCAATCCCACTCTTTCTGTGAGAAAGGTGTGTCGCGATAACCCACAGTATAGGCAGTAATCTCTTCAGCAGTCATGTCTGCCAGCGACACTCGATCGCTCTGATAAGTAGCACCCCGGAAGTAATGGGGGTCAAACTCTCGACCATACCAAGCATCAGCACTTCCACGATCATAGGCACTGCCATGGCGGGTGTCATATTGTGTTTGGGTTTCTGTCATCTTTCGCTCCTAAGTTCTAACTGTATGTGTTATTATAGCATCATAGATCCAAAATGTCAAGTGGTAAAAACTATAGTTTTTACCAATTCTCTGCGCCTGCGATTTCAAAGGTTACGTCAGCAGGTCTGCCTGCGATTTCTGTGGTTACAGTTAGTTTCAGAGTACTACCAATGCCGCCACCTTCTTCACTGTCTAAACGAAATGCTCGGGCGTCGGGAAACTCGTCCATAATTTTGCCAATCAGTGTAATATCTTTTCTGTGTATGTACATCATTCTTTGATTCCGAAATGTTGTTTCATAAGAAAAGATGGATAGGTACTGCCTTCTAAATTCACATCAGCAATAAGACCACATTCTTTTATAATCAACTGGGCGAATCGCCGGCACTCCGGCATGTCCCAGTGTCCTATGCCAAACATATCTTCCTGGTATCCGGCCTCCAGAGCAAGTTCTCGAATTCTTTCGTTCATTATTCAACTCCGAAATGTTTTTGTATTGCGTTACCGACAAAATCGGAACCTATAACAGTTTTATTAGCAACCTCAACACACTCCCTGATAATCAACTCGGCGAACCGTTCAATCTTAGCCGGGCTGTCAAGGTCCGAAGTGGCGAAGGTCTGGAGACCCCGGCCAGCGGCTTCAATCGCCAGGTCCTGGATTCGTTCGTTCATGTGTTCTTCTCCTTTAGTTTGGCTTCGATAGCACGATAAAACCCACCAAAAACATCGCCATTTACTTGTTCTCTTACTTTTCCAAGTTCTTCTACCCACTCGTCATCCGTCAGCCCAACCCATTCACGCTTCTCTGCCCCACCCCGCAGTTCATCCACCCAGTCATCAGGCGTATCGGCCCAAGCCTTCGTGCCTCGCTTGACCATTTCCTTAAACTCATGTTCACGTTTTGCCGTTTCATCGACACGTTCTTGCTTCTCTGCCTCTGCGATGGCTTGGCGTAGTGCGGTGATGGCTTGTTTGGTGTTGACTAATCCTGCATGGCTCAATGGATCGCTCTCCAAAGCCTCCAATGCTTGCTTCATTGCTAAGATGCTCATAATCTATTCTCCATTGATATTCTCCAATCTTTCTCGCCACATTCTGATGGCGATGTCCAACTGTCGAATCTGAGAGAGCCTAATGTCATCCATAATACCCATACCAATATACTCTGAGGTCATGTTCCGTTCAGTCATGCTCCAAAGCAAATCTCTTTCTTTTTGTAGAGTATGCAGCACCACATCATATTTTTCTTCTGTCATTTGCCTTCCTTGGCGTCGCTGTAACCTATGATGTAGCCGAGGAACACGGCGAACAAGATGGCCATAATGGCTATCGCTGTACCGATGATGGGTCCCCAGTTCACGGTCTCGATCCGCAACCAAGAAGGCAGGATCAACACCACCCCCAATACCATGCCGATCAACAATGCTTGGAGGTCTTTTTTCAAGTGTTCTTCTCCTTTTCTAATGCCGCTTCGATGGCTCGGACCAGTGCCATCACGGCCGCGTCTACATCCACTTCGGGATCTTGGATCCAGAGGTTGCGGCCATCGTAGGGGGAAAACGATCGCAGGGCCTCCAAGGCTTGGCCCATGGCTTGGATGCTCATACTTTCACTCCAAAAAATCGATTTACCTGTGCCACTTGTAACAGCATTTAAGGTTTGTCCAGTTTTCATTCCAGTTTTCATACTGTAGACCGTACCCTTCTGTCAATCACGACAAGTAACATACCATTTCGCACTACAAGGCAATGGCGATTCCAACTTGCACCGTATCCAGCCATCATTTCACCTCAAATGGTTCGTAGTCAGCGTCCTCGACGCTTTCATCTTTGTTCAACTCATCTACACGAGCCTGTGCTTTTTCTTTTGAATCGTAGACCCCATCCCAGACCGTGCGCCCTACATCGCCAGCGTAATCTACTTCCTGGTAATACACTAAGAAAACATTCACTTGGATTCCTTCCATGCTCGATCTTGACATTCTTTCCAAGTCCGGGCCGGCCACTCTTGCCATTCCGTTGCTGTCATCATTTTATTTCACCTCAATATTGATATCAAAACCCATGCCGCCCCAGTGAATGAAACTCCGGCGGACCATTTGTGCTTCTTCAAATGTATCGCAATCCAAGCGAACTTCTTCACCTGCATGGCGAATGATCACAGCGTAGGTCATTCTTCAACTCCGAAACGTCGTTTGATACGGTCCTGATAGTACTCGGCATCTTGCCCGTCGTCGTACACTGCATCAATGCATTCCTGCACGATCAACTGGGCGAATTTTTCGAATTTTTCAACATCTGGGTTGGCATAGAACCCAGCCTGTCGGGCAAGTTCTTGTAGTCGTTCGTTCATGCTGCCTCCAGTTCCAAGACCCGGGAGGGATACTGGATGGAGCCTTCGTATTCCAGTTGGCTACGCTCGAAGTCAGTGACATAATCGTCTGACACCAACTCCCAGTCCAGGATGTACTCTTCGGTGAACTCGCCTGAGTATTCGATCTGTCCACGCACCTGCTCGACCAAGAGCCCAGGAGCCTGGCGACAAGGGTCCACATCGAGGATGAAGTAGTCTTCGCCGCCCTTGAACTTCCAGTAGGGCTCTTCGGCGGTACCGTAGTTTTCGCGATATTGTGTGGTGATCAGGATCTTCATTTTGGCTCCGTTCGTTTACTGTATGCTTATATTATAGCAGTTTTGGACTCGGTTGTCAACCGACTTATGCTTCGTTGAGAGTGGGTTGCAGTTCGCGTATTAGTTCGCGTTCGCGTTGATGCGCCCAAGCCTTGCCTCGACCTGTTTCGAGAATAAACACTTCAAAAGCATCTGAGCCCAATTTGCGAAGTGCCTTGTACAAGGGCCACTGCTTATCTTCGCTACGGCTACGATAGACATGCTTATTGAAACGAGTAATCACGGACTTGTTGACAGTGCTTTCAGTTTTAGCAGTGATGCCAATGTAAAAGTCATCGCCCGAACGAAGTTCGTAAATTACATGAGTTCTATCAGATCGTTTTTTTCTTAACATGCTACTATTATAGCAGTTTTGAACCCAGTTGTCAACCAAAAATTGTGGCGTTTTTGCCACAAAAACCCTTGAAAAACAAGGGTTTTTGTTAGTTAGTGCATACTAACTTATGTAGTTTTTCTGGCTTTTTCCCGAAGTTCAGCGTCTAGATTGCGTACAACGATTTGCCCATCTTTTACTTGATAGTCTAAGTTATCCCCTGTTCGCCAATCCATAAAAAACATCATGTCAACAGGCAGTTGCACGATCATATCTCCTGTTACAGGATCTTCGGAAGTTTCAGCGACCCAAGTGTTCATTGTCTCAGTGCTTCTAAAGTGATGATATGATCTAGTTCTTTGCCTAGATTTTGATCGTCGTGTATCACATACAATTTGGTATTATTTCGATCAGTCTTTTCATCGTAGTTTCGAGTCTCAATCACTGTGCCACCTTGTGCATGATATACTGTGATAGTTAGGCTACGAGATTCTAGACTTCTACTACTGCCTATAGTCAGAGCCGCCGGAACTACACAATCATACTCTTGTTTTTGAGCATTATCCCATGCTTCACGACATTTTTTAGCGAACCATTTATCAAACCATTTCACCATCGTCTATGACCTTCCATCCTAGTTTAAGTAGATCTTGTCTAATTTCATCAGTAACATATCCTTCGCCTACATACTTCTTAGTTTTTAGATATGCTTGTTTAGCAGTTTCGTCAAGTTTTTCAAACTCGTCGGGGGTAACTTCATTCCATGCACCCATACCCGAACAATACCAATCTATATAATCGCCTTTGCCCTGCATGTCTGCGACGATGCCTCCAGCATATCTCCAAGTACATGACCATCTATCTTCTTTGAGAATAGGCATGACTTCTAGTTTTTGAAACTCAGTATTACACATGGCCGCGTATAAATTTTGAGCATAGATGTCTGACGCACGAACTTTTTTTAAGATCCACTCAGTAGTACGCAGTTCATATTCGAGATTGTTTTCTCTAGAGGCAGGATCATCAAACTTTTGATTTTCTTGTTCTAGAATACGTTCAAACATATCCAGATAGTCCTGACTTGGCTCTTCTCCTGCTTGTTCCTTGCGTTTAATGTATGCTTCCTTTTGGAAAGTATTTCGCTCGGGGCTCTTGCTAGGCTCAGTCATAGTTCAATAACTTTCTCTATGTCCCAGCCAGTCATCTCACCCCAATGACCATCATTGTATCCTCGAGGATTACATACTACCCGAGTGCTGCCAAGCATGTAATCAAAGGCATGATGTGTATGCCCGTGAGTCCATAGTTTGATCTGTGGATGATCAAGTATCTGCTCGCTGAGCTCACTGTGATATGCACCGTTCATGAGATAGTCACTTTTGTACTGTTCATGACAACTGGCAAAACTAGGAGTATGATGCGTACAAACTACGATCTTCTTGTCCTTGTTCTCGCCGGCTACATGAAAGATATAATCACGAGTCTCGCGATGACGTTCGCAGGTATCCGCGGGTTTGATAGGTATGTAACCATTCCTATCATTGCGTATAGCACGATAGTCGTTCATCAAGTCACGAACAGCATGTAGTGTCAACGGGTCAAACTTATTCATGTCTGTCCATAGTGTACCACCGATAAACAAGACATCGTCTATGGTTTTAGTCTCGCGTTCTAAGAAATAGACATTGTCGTGAACCATACAGGCCAGTCTGAGTTCTTCTAGACTGTCCCAGAACTTACCACTATCATAGAATTCATGATTGCCTGCTACATAAACCACATGCGGGAATTGAAAACTACAACGCTTTAGGAAGTCGCGGAAACGGATTCCTTGCTCACTTTCAGGCTTGTGGACTTTTGAAGCGACCATGATATCACCAGACAACACTAGAACATCGCAGTTCTCATTGTTCTGGATATTGATATCCGAAAATTCTAGATGCAGATCACTGACTACTTTGATTCTCATATTACCCCGAATGCTTTATAAACAAAAATATATCTTTTTTATCTCTGGGACTCCACATACGACCTTCTCGACCGCATGTGCCACTAGACATGCGTGATATACCACACAGTTCATAGTGTGCAGGATTACGTTTAGGGCCCAGTACTAGATCGTCTACAGTTTCTTCTGCTTTATATGATTTTTTACAACGCAGGCTATGACGCTTGGGCACCAGTAGCACCTTATCCCAGAATACTTGAAAAGAGTGTTCACAGTTCTTACAAATCAATTCAGTGTTTGCTTCTGTCACGATTGTTCCTTTTCTTGGGTTAACTTACAGATTAATTGAAAGTCTTCGTAGGCCGCCTGAACACTGGGATTACTCATCAACTGCTCAGTTTCTTTGACCAGTGCGGCTACACCTGCTTCTGCGATTTCCCTGGCACTAGCCCATTCCAATTGTTTAGCCGAATCTCCAAATTCTCGAACAAGATTCTCCCAGGCCAGTTTCTGACTTTCTGTTAGTTTACGCTCACGATCGGATCTTTGCAACCTTATTTCGCTGGCCTTTATCACTGCGGCACTCATAGCATCTTCTACCGTTCTGCTGGCCGCCAACATTGGAGCAACTACAGGATCTACGTTATAACGTGTACTTTGACCTCCCGGATACACTAGTACCAAGTGTGCTCCTTTAGGTAGCGCATCAGTGAGCTCAGAATCGTACTCGCTTACTGGGTAATACCTGCGCCCACGCTTTTCGTAGAAAATCTTTTTCACATCTTACCTTTTTTCTTTTTCTTGGATTTAGGCGCAGGAAAGTCTACAGGATCGTCTGTGTTGGTATAGTGGATGTTGTCACCGTCGTCATCCCAATGATCTTCACAGAGCTCGTCCCAACCATCGTCTTCGCTGTCATCTAAACCTAGGCTATCAAGTTTTAACTGTAATGCTTTTTCGACTAGTTCATTGAATGTGATATCTTGTTCGTGCGCCTGTTTCATTAGTTCGAACAACACTTCTTTGGACAGATTCAAAGGAATTGACACACGAACATCATAATCTTCGCCGGCCTTGATAGCCAATGACTTTTGGATAAAGTCATCATCAGATTCGAGATCTACGAAGTCAACATTGTCCCAGGCCTGCTCTTTTTCACTACCAAAGTTGGGAAGTCGCATACGATAAGCACGACTGTTTTTATAATCACAGACTTCAACAGCATGAACTAGTTGATCATCGCTCGGATCAAACACGATGTTGAAACTCCATCCGTCGTGATCACCGTTCCAAGAACTCAGTGAATACAGTGTTCTATCATTGTCATAGTAGTCACTGCCTTCGGTGATACGATAATCAACGAGTTCCATCCATTCTTTAAGTGTTAACATTACTGTTTCTCCAAATCTTTTATGATAGTATTCAGCATCTTCATCATTTGTTTGACCTGTGCCTGTGCCTGTTCAGCATTCATTTGATTAACCGGAACACAGTATGCACTAGGCCCTTGTTTAATTATGGCCTGCGCTTCTTGTAAACATTGTTCTCTAGTGTCAAATACTGCGGTAGTGCTGGTAACGCCATTGACTACTACCATCAATGCAAACACGATGTTAGTCATTTGATATCTCCAAAATGTAGACTACAACAGCAGTATAGCAGATATTTTGGCAGTTGTCAAGCAACTAATCTAGGAATAATTCAAGTACTAGAGTTTTGCGAGTTTTTTTGGAACCGTGCACGGTAGTACCGTGTTGGGCCCAACTCGGGAATAGCACAAGACTGTTCGGCTTTGGTTCCATTTTTACCGCAGGCAGGCCACCAAATAACTGTGCCATCGGTTGTGGATTATTAAACTTTAATCTAGCAAATCCCTCGCCTGTGTTAGTATAGTAACAGGCTGCTAGTACACAAACAGTATGTATTCTATCTAGACCATAGACAAAGTCTAGATGATGATGACTGTGCATGTCTTCGTTATAGTTCATATGGTTGTAAACTGATTCACCTACCTTAGTGTTAAACCGGTATTGATCACGCACCAAGGCTGTTACTTTATCGTAGAAGAATTTAGGCTGTGTGCTGATTAATTCTTTGAAGTTTTCTATTAGTCTTACACCATGATACCAATCACCGACCGGGGGCATAGGATCCATGATACTGTGAAACTCTGTTAACTCGGCATCATCTAAGAAGTCTTCAACTATTATGACTTCGGTTGGGAAAAGGCTTAGACGTTCTATGTTCATTTTTCGCTGGCGATCCAGGCACCGTTCCAGTCATCGGATAGTTTCTGTGTACTCATGAATTCACAGCGTTCTATCCACATCTTGTAGTACTTGTCCATGCGCCCATCAAACTCGCCTTTTAGTTTCTCGCATAGTGCGATGGCTTTTTTAAACTGCTTGTTACGATACAGATCGTGCATTTCATTGTGAATTTCTTGAGCCATTAGGTATTCGGCCATTGCACCTGGATCAGTATTCAATACTGTATAGATAAAGTCTGGTGTACTCTTGCCCTTGGGCTGTAGATTATCTAAGAACAGATAAAAGAAGTCATCTTTGGTTCTGTTATATGTTTCGGCGCCTACGATTGCCAGCACACCGTAGGCTTTACAGCGTGCTTCTAGTCGTGCCGCAGTTGAAACCATGTCTCCTAGGATGTCATAACTGTGGCGGTCTGTGCTACCCATCTCGCCAATGAATCCTACGCCTGTGTTACATCCCCAGCCCATTGCGGCTGGCGGTAGGCCTTGTGCTTCCATGTCTGCGGTATAACGCTCAACAGCGGCTAACATATCAAGTCCTACTTTAACGATGGTGTGTGCATGATTAGGATCTTCAATTGGAGCACCGTGAATGTGCATGCTGGCATCGCCTACATACTTGATGACCATACCTTTGTTGTCCATAATAGGCTTTGAAATAGCATCCATGTAGCCATTCATGTACTTGGCTAGGCCGGCAACGTCATCGCCATAGTGTTCGCCGATAGGAGTAAAGCCGCGGAGATCTGAGAACATAACACTTACATCTTTACGCACACCGCGTTTGATAAGTTCTGGATCTTTTTGTAGCATCTCCACAACTTCTTTACTACAGTAACCAGCAAACTGTTTCTTGATTGCCTGTTTCTGTAGGAACTCACTTATGAATTTAACGCCATAAGCATGAAGCATGACAACAACAAGCCCGCCAATGAGTATAGTGCTGTCTGTGAGCCAAAGATTACTTGTATACAGGTATTGAGAAATAGGCCACACGCTACCAATAATAACAACACCGCTGATAATTCCAACATAAGTCCACCTTGTTAAAAATAATAATAGCAGACCCGACACTACTAAAAATATAACTTCTGCACCGTCTGCCCAATCGGGACGCTGGATATTAGATTTATTAAATAGGGTGCCTATCAATGAAGCATGCAGTTCATGTGGCCAGACTGCTCCTTGAGCAGTAGGTACAGGATTAGCGATACCAGATGCTGTAGGGCCTACTATAACCACAGCACCTTCAAATGATTTTGTTTTCAATGCTTGATCCAATGTCATAGACTGAGACTTTTGACTCCAGTCTACCCACACACGGCCTTCTGCATCTGTGGCTATCTGTCCGAATTTAGGTATGCGTAATTTCTCTACACCGCCTTCAAACAGTTTAATCTGAAAGTTAGGATCGCCTGCGGCTACCCGTAGTACTTCCATGGCCACCGAAGGATATAGTGTACCATCAACAGCAACTACCATGGGCAGTCTTCTGTTAACGCCGTCTATCTCTTCCATGGTGTTTGTGATGCCCACACCTACTGCATTGTTTTCTAATAAAGGTATATTAGCAATGATCCCAGGATATGTTGTGATCATGTTAATGTATTCAGAATTAACAACAACTGCACCTGGATTCTTAGGAGTATTCTTGGTCTTACCTGCAGGCACTGAGTTAAGTATCACAGGTAGATCTTTCATTATCTGTGCTAGTTGTCCATCTTGTCGAGATATGTCTTTGTCAGGCATTAAGACATTGAGTACTACAAGACCTGAACCTCGATCATAGAGTTCTTTGATGATATCTGCGTATGCACCTCGCGGCAAAGGCCACTGCCCGTATTTGTCAATGGCTGCTTCGTCAAGGTCAACTGTAACGATATTGTTAACTTTTGCTGGCTGACTAGTGATTAGTGTGTCAAAGTATCTAAGCCTAACACTTTCAACAAATGTAGGATCGGCTAGTCTTACTGCTAGAATCAAAGCCAGTGTAATCACTGCTGTCCAAGGGGACACCAGTGCCTTCTTTAAAGATATTTTCATTAATATGCCCCGGTAGGAGTGTCGTGTATTTCTGGGTGAGATGGAGTAAGACCGATGTCTTTGGTTTTCATTCCGTATTTGTTAACTAGAGCCACAAACTTTTGTTTTTCTTCGGCATTGGGAAATGTGATTACCATATCACTTTCCCCTTGTCCAAACTCTAACGGATCTAGTGTGTTTAATACAGGATAATGTTGACCTATCTTATACCAGTCAAGTTCTCCAGGTGTATCAACTACTACAGTATTATCCGGCATAGTTAATGCGTCCGGATGGAAGTTCTGTTCTGCAACATCTTCACTAGTATGTTTCTTGCGACCAGCACAATGTGCCTTCTGGCTAAACCCTTTTGGGTTATTACAGTTAATGCTACGTTTGTACTTTTCGCTCCACTTTTCAGTGATGAATTCAGTTGCTCTCATAATTATATTTAAGCCTTGTTTTTGCTTCGTCCGCTTTTCATGTTAGCACACCAATGTGCCATACGCTGTTTTTCACCGGTACTGTTCTTGGCTATCCTACGTAGATCAGTTACGCTTTTAGAGCAGTCTACTCCTGATCGTTTGGCTAGACCCTTACGTTCCGGATTCTTACCGTCGGCAAAGTTTTCATCGACAAACTCGTCAGCCCTCATGATTTAATAACCAATATCAAACTTAGCGTCGTTAACCCAACCGTTGACGTCAGCGGCATACTGTGCCAATATCTTAGGATCTACTGTTTTATACAGCCATACATCCAGACCATCATTAGGCATGGCATCGTTCCATGCTAGCCAGGCTTGCCCGATTGGGTTGTCCCAATTGCTCAGCCACTCGAGGCCGTCGTCGCCGCTGCCTAGGTCTTGTATCTTGCTTATGCCACGGGCTATCTTTTTAGCGGCTACCATGGTTGGATCGGCCGCCTCATTGACAATGTCAATATATTTGCGGAATAAATCTGAACTCATTTTATATCTCCTATTTCATTGCTACTTGCATATACTCTTTAAAGTTTGACTTGCGATCACCCAGGCCATTTAGACTAGGATTAATCTGTTTGGTAACATCCACAGTGTCATGATAGTTGTCAACATTAGGTTGCACACGATGCTTCCAGAACCACACAGCCACTTTGGCTGCTACCGCAGGCTTTTCCACTAGTTCGGGATGTTTCTCTAGAGGTAAACCTAATTCTTCTCCTGCACGTTTGTAATTATAACGACCTGTGATCTGTATAAACCCGCGGCCCTTATACCTTGCGCCATCACCTTTGAACTTGTTGCCCAGGGCTTTGGCTTTCTTAGGAGCATACTTAGGGTCGTATTTACGGAAATCTAGACTTCCGCCGATCTCTACTAGTCTCTGAAAGTCTAGTGTTTCATGAGCACATTGGGCCATGAACTGTGCTAGTTCAACACCGTGGATACCAGACTTCATAGCAGTACGACGTAGCAGTTCTTCTAAAGGATTACCTGTGATAGCCTTGACTTCGACTTTCTTTGCAGGTGCTTTAGCAACCATTGTCTTGGCAGGCTCTACCTTTGGAGTTGTTTTAATATCTTGTTTAGGTGCAGGTGCTGTGATAGCAGGCTTATCGGGTTCGCTGAAATAGTCTGTGGCTGCTTTCTTGGCTGCAAGGCCGCCTGTGGCCGCGGCTGCTAATGCGCCAGCGATACCTAGGTTAGCCAGTTGGTCTTTCCATCCTTCGTCAAGGTCTTCTTCCATAACAGGTGTTACTTCAACTTCTGTGCCTGAACCATAACCATTTTGAGCTAACCATCGAGCGGCAAATCTATTAGCATCTGCTTGTGCATTGCCTATACCATGGAATCGATGTAGTACACGACCATTGGCATCTTTGATCTGCCAGTGACCAGTCCACTCTCCACTTGAGGATCTTGTCTTGCTTGCTCGGGCCTGTCTGGCTCGTTCACGTTCACGCTCCTGGTCAAGTTGATATTGATTTTTTTCTGCATCAGTGGCTAATCTGGCACGAGCTTCTTCACGACCAAAGTCGCTGTCGATCATAGATGCTTTCTTAATGGCTTCAGCCTGACTGTTGGCTACTACAAATTTTAATTTGCTGTGTAGATTTACACGCCACAATTGTTGACCTACATCCTTGGTGCTACGAGTAACACGCTTGGCTAGTTCAGCAC
>JACCDP010431510.1_pt1 | contig 35228 bp, 28 predicted proteins | sample 7445841 | NCBI WGS metagenome assembly JACCDP01 (sample SAMN15323441, study PRJNA562643) | freshwater metagenome | isolation source: river surface water | place: USA:Blue River Watershed | collected 2017-08-17 | reverse complement strand
TTTTTCAAACGACGCGATGAGTTTTACAAAGGCCGTCAGCAAGAAGAAAAAGTGAATCAAGGTTTAAAAACAGAATTGATTGCTAAAGTTCAAGCCTTATTGGACGAAGAGGATGCCCAAAAAGCATTCGAAGCGTTAAAGGGCTTACAACAAGCCTGGATGTCAATTGGTTTCGTGCCGATGAAAGTCAAGAATGATTTGCAAACCCAATACAGCAAAGCTGTAGATGCTATCTATAAAAAACACAAGGCCACAGCTGATGCCAATAAAACCTCTCGTTTTAAAGAGCATTTAGAGTTATTGTCTGCGGCCCCTAACGCAGCGGATAAACTTAAACAAGAAGAACGCGCGGTTCAAGATAAAATAAGAGCCATCAAAGAGGATTGTGAGACTTTGAAAAACAATATTGAGTTTTTTGCCAAGTCTAAAAATGCAGATGCGCTTAAAAAACAAATTGAACAAAAGATTGAATCTGCCAACGCGCAAATAAAGAAATTGAATGAGGAACTATCTATGATCAGAGCTTTTAGACAACCTAAAGCTTAAGATTGTATGTGTTTGTTCAATCGCTTTCAATATGCGTTTAACTATCTGATTTATTTTTTTTCAGCGGGCACTGCTCATGCTGTTCACTCACCATTTGTTTACCAATTGGTTCAGCAAGTGATCAGGGTGCGCAAACAAAAACCGTATTACCATCTGATTGAATTGATTCGATCAAAAATGTTAAAAAGCAAGGCCATGATTGCTATGCAAGGCTTAGGTGCTGCTGCTCAATCCGGACAAAAACCTTTAAGTGAAATTGTAAGAAATAGTTCCAAATCGTCTAAATACGCCGAATTGTTAGAGCGTATGTGTACCTATTTTCAACCCGAATATGTAATTGAAATTGGCAGTGCAGCGGGTATCAGTACCATGTATCAAGCCTTGGCTTTGCCTAATGGTCAAATACATGCTTTAGAGGGCAATGCAGGATTGGTAAAGGTCATGAAGCACAACTTCGAACAAATGGGCCTTCAAAATATTATGGTGCATGAAGGTTTATTCAGTCAAACTTTACCAGTCGTACTGAATGAGCTACCACGCGTTGATTATGTATTCTTTGATGGCGATCATTCTTTGCAATCTACTTTAGCCTATTTTGAATCTTGTTTGCAGAAAGCCCATACGGGTAGTATTTTTGTGTTTGATGACATCAGATGGAGCGATGACATGCACTTGGCTTGGCAAAAGATTAAGCAACATCCTGCAGTGACCGTTTCAATTGACTTATACGCTATTGGTATAGTGTTTTTTAGAACAGAACAAGAAACAGAACATTTTACAATCAGATACTAAACCATGACCCCTCAATCACCTACTAAACCAAGTTTGTCTGAAAGACTTCAGAACACTTATGTGGTGAAGAAAGTGATTAAGTTTTTGGATAGTATCTATCCGCCAGGTTTTCAAGGGGCGTCCTTGTACTCTGTGTTTCAATTCTTTTTTAAAGGGATTATTAGTCCTCGATTTAACTTGTATGCGGGGTCTTTGTCATGGAATTTCTTTTTGGCCATTTTTCCATCATTACTGTTTCTGTTTACGGTTATTGCTTACATCCAAATTCCAGGGTTTAATGTGCAGAAAACCATTTTACAACAAATGGATTTTTTCTTGCCAGACGATGCTTATAAAATCGTTAAAACTACTGTGAGAGATATTGTGTCGCATCAGCGCAGTGGGCTCTTGTCTTTTGGTTTCGTGTCTGCTTTATACTTTGCAAGTAATGGTATTTTTTCAATGATGATCGCTTTTGATAGCAACTTCAATGAAGGTGAAAAAAAGAAGCGTAACTTTTTTCAGAAAAGAGGTAAGTCCATGCTCATTACCATCGGTATTTCTATGTTGATTTTAATGGCGTTATCAGTTTTGGTGACCGGTAATTTATTGACTGCTTGGATCATTAAAAAGAAACTCATTAACAAAGCCATTATGTTGGTGTTTGTAAAAGTGGTTCAGTTTATCACATTAACCACCTTGGTGTTTTTCATCATGAGTGCTTTGTACTATTTCGGACATTCCGCCAAACACCGTTGGCAGTTTTTTAGCCCTGGTGCGATAGTGGCAACTACCTTGTCTATATTAGCTACTTACGTGTTTTCTAATTATGTGGATGGTTTTGATAGCTATAACAAGTTGTATGGTAGTATTGGTGCCATCATTGTGTTAATGTTGTTGATCTACTTCAATATGCTCTGTATTTTGGTGGGTTTCGAGTTGAATAAGAGCATCAACACCGTGGTCAAATTGGCTCAGGAAAAACGCAAACAAGAAAACCGTTTTAAGAGTTAATTTTTTTAAATATCAAATATATTGTAATATTGCAATATATCAATATATGGGCGCAAGTAAATCAGATCAATTTTCGAAGAAACACAATCAAATGGCCAATGTGTTAAAGGCTTTAGCGCATCCTGCAAGGGTTGCTATTGTTGAGTATTTGTTGTCTGTTGATGCCTGTATTTGTGGCGATATTGTAAATGAATTGCCTTTGGCGCAACCAACTATTTCCAGACACTTAAAAGAGTTGAAGCAAGCTGGGCTCATTCAAGGTGAGATTCAAGGCACGGCCATCTGTTATTGTTTAAACCCCAAAACGGTTCAAATGCTCATTGAGTATTTTGATCGCATGCATAAACGTTTACTAAATCTTAAAACCTGTTGTTAATTATGACTTTATCTGAACTCAAAAACCAATTGCAAAAGCAGACACCAATCGTGTTGCATTTGCCAGATCAATCCACTATTCCGGCTCATTTTCACGTAACTGAAGTAGGGCAAGTGCAAAAACAATTTGTTGATTGTGGCGGCACTTTTAGAACCCTCAACACCATTCGCATTCAATTATGGGTCAGCTCTGATGTGGAGCACAGATTAACGTCAGCAAAATGGCTGGGGATCATGGAGAAAGCAGAGCAAGAACTGGGCTTAAAAGATGTTGAAATTGAAGTTGAATACCAAGCGAGTACTATACAAGTGTACAGATTGTCTGTTCAAGGAGATCAATTTGAATTATTGAATACCCATACAGAATGCTTAGCGCCTGATCTTTGCGGTATCAATGCGGAAAAGAAAAAAGTCAACTTGGTAGACCTAACGCCTACTGAGAAGCAAAATACTATTTGTAAACCTGGAGGGAATTGTTGTTAAAATTGGTATATGGCTAAATCTTTAAGTGTAATTGATCGTTATCTCAGTGTTTGGATTTTATTGGCTATGGCCTTGGGTGTTGGCCTAGGGTATGCAATGCCTGATTTTCCAATTCTGATCAATCAAATGAGTACAGGAACAACCAATTGGCCTTTGGCTATAGGTTTAATAGTGATGATGTATCCGCCACTCACCAAAGTGAAATTTGAACGTTTGGCAGATGTCTTTAAGTCCTTACGTTTTTTAAGTTTGTCTATCCTTTTGAATTGGGTCATAGGCCCATTGTTAATGTTTGCTTTAGCTGTACTGTGTTTACACGATTACCCTCAATATATGGTTGGGGTAATTATAATAGGTATAGCGCGATGCATTGCCATGGTAATTGTATGGATTGATTTGGCTGATGGCGATCGATCTTATGCAGCAGGCTTAGTGGCCATTAACAGTCTATTTCAAATTTTGATGTTTAGTGTATATGCTTGGTTGTTTACTTCAGTTTTGCCAGGCTTATTGGGTTGGCAACAGTTTAATGTTCAACTATCTGTTTTAGAGATTGCGCAGTCCGTTGCGGTTTATTTGGGCATTCCTTTTTTAGCCGCTTTTCTTACTCGTTATGGCCTAGGAAAAATAAAAGGAGAAGCGTGGTTAGAGCAAGTGTTTATTCCAAAAATTTCGCCATTAACACTTATAGCTTTGCTTATGACCATTATTCTAATGTTCAGTTTGAAAGGTCAATTGATTGTACAAATTCCCATGGATGTTTTAAGGATTGCTCTTCCATTGTGCTTGTATTTTGGCATCATGTTTTTTTTAGGCTTTTATTTGTCGAAACGTTTAGGCGCTAATTATGCCCAATCTAGTTCAATTGCCTTTACAGCCACTGGCAATAATTTTGAGTTGGCGATAGCTGTATGTATAGCCGTGTTTGGATTGAATAGCCCAGAGGCTTTTGCAGGCGTTATAGGCCCCTTGGTAGAAGTGCCTGCTTTGGTCTTATTGGTTAGGTTGAGTCATTATTTCAGAGTAAAATGGTACAAAGTATGAAAAAAGTATTGGTATTGTGCACAGGCAATAGTTGCCGCAGTCAGATGGCGGAGGGGTATTTGAGGTATTTTTCTAATCAACAATTTGAGGTATACAGTGCCGGGGTTGAAACCCATGGTTTAAATCCTAAAGCGGTTGCATGCATGTTGCAAGATGGGATAGATATCTCTATGCATACATCCAATTTGGTTGATGAGTACAAGCATTTAAATTTCGATTATGTTTTAACCGTTTGTGACCATGCGGCAGAACGCTGTCCTGTTTTTCCAAGTTCGGCCATTCGTTTGCACCATGATTTTAATGATCCTTCAAAAGTGCAAGGTACAGCAGAGGCCATTGATCAGGCTTTCATAGCCACCAGAACCGCCATTAAAACCTATTGCGAGCAACTTGCCCAACGCATTTTGAATTCAGAAGGATAATTGATTATTTTTGCTAATATTAATTTTAGCAATATGTTTCGCTTAATTACCCTATTGAGTTTGTTTTCGGCATTAATTTTAAATGCTCAGCCACCAGCTGGAGCTGTAGCCGCTAACCCTAACGTTATTTATTATGCAGGAGGAAGTTGTGTGTTTTATGATGCCAACAACACTGTGCTTTTGTCAGTTAATGCGGCTGAAGCCGGTTGGTCTGCCACACCAGCAAAAGCGGCTTGGGTGGTAGTCACCCCAACGAGCGGAGGGTATTATGAATTTCCCAATTACTCAAGCAATGCGCCTACCTGCAATACCCGAAATTATCTTTTGCCTTTCTGGCAATCAGATACCATTTACAATGAGTTGGTTTTGTTAAAAGGGGTTAACAGTACAGCCAATTTAATGTTTAAGCCAAGTAAAATATTGAGTGTTACCAATTATGATTTTTCTAAAACTTTCGTAGTCAATACCGATTATTCTGTAAATGGAAGAACCCTTACGCAAAAATCAGCAAGTTTGTCTTCAACTTATGCCATTAAAGCTGGTGTTAAAGGCAATGGTCAACCCAACGGCCTCATGAATGTTAACCCAACATCATGGACTTGTGTTACCTATATCCCTGACAGAAGCAATTGGCAAGGCAATTATTTGCTGACCGATAAATCTCAATTACTGCCTAAGACCATTGCGAAGTTAAAAAACAAACAAAATATCGTAATTGAAGCCTATGGGATGAGTATAACTGCTGGTCTAAACGTAAGTGGTTTTGCAGGTGACAACAAAAATTTTGTACCAACTAAGCCATACATGCACAGTTATGTAGATCTTTTAAAAGAAGGTTTACAAACTAAGTTTGGTGGTAATGTAACGATGATCAACGGTTCATGTGGGGGGAAAGATGTTGCCTGGATCAATCAGTATTGCAAAGCCATGGTGGTACCTAATACACCTGATTTGGTAATATTAGATATGGGGATGAACGATATTTGGGGCACTAGTAATGATTCATTTAAAGCAAGGATGTCTTCTTGTATCAATAAGATTAAATCGGCGAATCCCAATACTGAATTCATTTTGATAGGCAATATGTTGCCAGATGTATCCTCACAAGGGTCTCCAAGCAATGGGGATGTTTTAATGTATGGTTTTCTACAACAATTAAAATCATTAGAAACCAATGGCATTGCTGTTTTGGATATGACCACACTTTCTGATTCGGTATACAAACGCAAAGGACCTGTTCATTGTACATCTAATTCACTTCATCCAAATGATTACTTGGCCAGATGGTATGCCCATGCTTTGATCAATATGTTTGGACAAAATCAGACGACTAACAGTTCTAAGATTTATTATGTGAATACAACAGGATCCAATGGAGATGGTCTATCATTGGCAACTGCTTGGACAGATTTAAATAAATTAAATGCTACAACGCTTTTGCCCGGAGATCAAGTATGGTTTGAGGGTGGTAAAACCTTTGTTGGTAACATCGAAATTGATCAAGCAGATGGCAACGATCCAATGCGTCCTATCCTATTCAAATCCTATGGCAATGGTAGAGCAACCATTCAAACCAATTCCACTTTAAAGTGTGGATTTAAAGCCTCCAACACCCAAGGGGTAGTTATTGATAATTTGCAATTTAAAGGGCCTGGGAACGGCACAGTTAAAGACATGGATGGTGTTCAGTTTTATTCCACTTTGCCAGCTGGTTATTTGAGTGCTATTCAATTAAAAAATTTAGAGGTTAGTGGCTTTGGTTTTTGTGGTATTCGTTTGTATTCGAGTTGGTCTGCAACCGTAAAATCAGGGTTTAAAGATGTTGTAATCGACTCTTGTTCTGTGCATGATTGCAGAGAGAATGGTATAGTTACTTTTGCCTACGATGATCAAACCACCAATTTTTACCACCATAAAAACATTAATGTGAAACATACCAAAGTATACAATATAACTGGCTACGCTGCTGCTAGTCATAAGGGAAGTGGCATTGTATTGTCTCAATTGGATTCTTCATTAATTGAAAAGTGTGAGGCTTATAATACTGGAACTGCCAATACGGCTTGTGGTGGCCCGGGTGGTATTTGGGTATATGCTGCTAACAGAATACTCATACAATACTGTGAATCGCATCATAACTCTTCTGGAACATCTACTGGATGTGATGGTTTAGGATTTGATTTAGACGGTGGTGTTACCAATTCTACTTTGCAATATTGCTATTCACATGACAACGATGGGGCAGGTATATTATTGGGGAATTTTTCTGGTGCAAGACCATGGAAAAACAATACTGTTAGATACAATATCAGTGCGAATGATGCTAGAACCAATAACAGCTCAGTTACACTCTTTACTGCGCCTAATACAACTTGGGATGGTTTAAAGTTTTATAATAATACTGTATACACTACAAGTTCATCTAAGAATACCTATTCGACTTTCGGCGCTTTTCAGATGAGCAATTATGGTAATAATATGTCAAACGTTGAGTGTTACAACAATATTTTTTATGTTAATGGTGTAAACGCTAATGGCCCTTTATTTTTGTTGAATGTGCCTACTGTTTTCGTGGCACAAAAGCCTAAGTTCATCAATAATTTATATTGGTCTAAGTCAGGTCAATTCAGATATGTTTATGGCAATGCTTACAGCAGTTTAACTGATTTTAGAACTGCAGGGAATGAATGCGAAAAATTATTAGGGATAAATAAAGGATTTGAAACAGATCCTCTTTTACTGAATGTGGATTTGGCTTCACCAACAAATTTCCCGCGCGTGAATGATAGTTTAAATGCCTATAAGGTATTAGCGGCTTCTCCAGTAATTGATAAGGGTTTGAATTTGAAATCTACATTTAATATGGACTTTGGTAATAGAGATTTCTGGAACAATGCATTATCATCTAATCAGACCATAGATATAGGCGCACATGAATTCGCCAATGCTTCAAGTATTGAGTCATTTAAGACGACTCAGTCCTATAATCTGTATCCTAATCCTTTCAATGATGGCTTAACGATTCAAGCTATTAACGAGCAAGGATTTAATGTAAAAATTTTAGACTTTACAGGTAAACAGATTGTGTTTGCTTCTTCAGACAATAATCAAGTATTTTTGAATTTGTCTCATCTTGAAAAAGGTCTATACTCTGTTATACTCATTAATGAAACATCCAATATAACCACCACCTATAAAATCATTAAATAACCATCATCCTTCAATTATGAAAAAACTTGTTTTACAATCTTTGATCATTGCTTTAATCGTATTTTTTTGGCAATTCATTTCGAATGCTGGGGCTAATTTCCATAAGGCATCTACGCAATACACCGATAAGCAAGATACTGTTTTAGCTTTTATGCAATCTGTAGGGCTTAAAGAAGGGGAGTATTTAATTCCACAGGTAGATCCTTCTAAGCCAAATATTAGCATGAAAGATTGGGAACAGTATTTTGGTAAGCCTTGGATGTTTGTTCGCTATTATGAGAACAGAAGTAATGGCATGGCCATGAGTATGGTTAGGGGCTTCATTACCGATTGGATATTTGGTTTGATATTGTTGATGTTTTTAGGGGTGATTGGGCCTGTAACGCTTAAGAAGTCTTTCGCTATTCACTTTGGTTTGGCCCTTATGATGTTTATTATGGTGCCATATACCAACCACATCTGGTATCCAAAAGCTGATATTTTTGCCAGCTTGTTGGATTGTGTAGTGCCTATGCTCATCATTGCTTTATTGAATGCTAAGTATTGGCATCCAATTAGTGCCTCAACTGAACAGACATTATAGACGATCCTTGAGGATTGCCTCCACCACATTAGGGTCTAATAGGGTAGTGGTGTCGCCAAGATTTTGCAACTCGCCTTCAGCAATTTTGCGTAAAATTCTGCGCATGATTTTGCCACTTCTGGTTTTAGGTAAACCACTTACTATTTGAATTTTATCGGCTTTGGCGATTGGTCCTATGGCCTGAGTTATGGTAGCATTAATGTCTTGGGCAATGTTGACTTTACTGTGTAGGGTATCATTGCAAATCACAAAGGCATATATGCCTTGCCCCTTAATGTCATGCGGATAGCCCACCACTGCACTTTCAACTACCCCTAAATGACTATTGATAGCGTTCTCCACTTCAGCTGTGCCAATGCGGTGGCCACTCACATTTAATACATCGTCTACTCGGCCAGTAATTCTGTAATTGCCTTCGGCATCTCTGTAGGCGCCATCACCCGTAAAATACAATCCTGGATAGTTAGCAAAATAATTGTTTTTGCAGCGCTCATGATCGCCATAGGTGGTTCTGATCATACCTGGCCAAGGAAATTGAATGCAAAGATTGCCATGAACATAGCCCGTTTCAGGATTGACTTCCGTTTGTATTTGCCCTTGTTCATTCACCAATACAGGTTGTATGCCAGGTAGTGGAAGTGTAGCCCAGGCCGGGCGTTCAGGCGTTATGCCTGCTAAATTGGAAATAAGGACTCCTCCTGTTTCTGTTTGCCACCAAGTGTCAACTATAGGGCAATTATTGAGGCCTACTTGTGTTTTATACCATTGCCAAGCTTCTTCGTTGATGGGTTCTCCGACTGTGCCTAATTTTTTTAAACTCTTCAATGATTTATGCTTGAAGGGTTCGCTGCCAAAGCCCATTAAACTTCTTATTGCAGTGGGCGCAGTATAGAGAATATCTACTTGGTGTTTGTCTACAATTTCCCAAAAACGATCTGCTTCAGGATAGGTCGGTATGCCTTCAAACAAAAGACTCTTAGCCCCCGCTAACAGTGGTCCATATACAATATAACTGTGGCCAGTAATCCAACCGATATCGGCGGTGCAAAAATGCAATTCATTGTCTTGGTATTGAAAGACTTGCTCGAAAGTGTATTGCGCCCATACCATGTAGCCACCACAAGTATGCACTACGCCTTTAGGTTTGCCTGTGCTGCCAGAAGTATACAATATGAATAAAGGGTCTTCTGCTTGCATGCTAACCGGTTTAACTTCTGCATTGCCCACTGCTAGTAGTTCTGATTCAAGCCAAGTGTCTCTGTCTTTGTGCATGCTAATAGGATTGTTGGCGTGCCCTAAGACCATTACTTTTTTAACAAAAGGACATTGTAACAAAGCTTCATCAATAACAGGCTTTAGTGGAATGGTTTTGTTGCCTCTAAAGGCACCATCTTGAGTTATAATGAACTCAGCTGAGGCATCAATGAGCCTGTCGCTGATGGCTTGCGCACTGAAGCCGCCAAATATGACCGAATGAATAGCGCCTATACGCGCACAGGCCAATAAAGCAATGGCCAATTCAGGGACCATGCCCATGTAAATACAAACCCTATCGCCTTTTTGAACGCCTTGATTTAAGAGCACTTGTGCCATGTTTTGAACAGCTTGATGCAATGCTTTATAGGTATAAGACTTGCCTTCAGATCTTGGATCATTGGGCTCAAATACAAAGGCAATTTGATCGCCCTTTGTTGTTAAATGTCTGTCTAAACAGTTTTCTGTAATATTGAGTTCGCCGTCGTAAAACCATTCAATGCTTGGGGTTTCAAAGTTCCATCTAAGTACATGGCTGTATGGTTTTTGCCAAGTAAACGATTGAGCAATTTCATCCCAAAAACTTTCAGGGTTCTTGATGCTGTGTTGGTAGGCACTATGGTAGTCTTCAAGACTATTGATTAATTTCAATTTAGACATGAGGCGGAGGTTTATTGGATGGTTAAATTAAATATTTAATTAGGCAATATTAATTAGTTTAGTCTGCATCATCTTCTAAAAGGTTTTGAGTTTTAAATGTATAATGCTCCACATCTACTATAAAGGTTTTAAAAGCTTGAGTGCTCATGGGTTTTTGTAAAATACAAATGCCATTTTCAAATCTTTGGTAGAGCAAAGGGTTGTTCTTGCAATAGCTTGTTAAATCCGAAATTGAAAAGCTTTGTGTTTGATCTATTGTTGCTAATAAAGTTTGAATAAAGGCATCATCCGCTTCAATGAGTAAATCATCCCACCAGTTCATTTCAAAGATTATGCTATCGTTGACAATGATTTTTTCGAATTCAAACGTTTCAATTAATTGATCGCTTATGATTTTATACAAGGGGTCATTAAAAGCCGCTTTTGGAACTATAAATGCTTGCCCAGTGCAATCTATGATTTCTATTTTGCGAATGGTTTCTCTACCAATACAATCCAATGGGTCTAGAATAAAGTCATCAAAATACAAAAGGCTGCGTTGTTCATCGATTGGACCGAAATATAATTCTGTAGTTAACATTAGAAATTAAATTTTTTACCACTTATATAACCTCTAGATGCTTTCGAGAAAGAGATGAGATCTTCTAGTTCATTGGACAATATTTTTATAAGTTTATCGTGAGTTGTTTTTTTATATATGCCAGCATTTAAATCTTTTTCTAAATACCATTTAATTAATTCTGATTTTGTATAGTTGTTTAGTGCCATATTTTCTATTGAATTAGTATCAAATTTATATTCGTAATAAAAAAAAGATTGCTCATCTATTTGTTGCCAAGTGAATATCAATTCACTTTCATTCGAGGAATCCTTTTGAATCCTGAAAATACAATTTTCAAGGCTTTCATTAATTATAAGTTTCATATTAATATCTTTTTTTTATCTAATAAACGATTAAAAACCTCTGGATTATTTGAGTTGATGACTAATTGTATGTTTTTAGGATGTTTATTTAATATTTCATTTCTCTTTTCAAGTGATTTACTTGAAAGTGTTTTTCCAATTGTTTTTCGTTTAAGACTATGAAAAGTTAAGGATTCAAGTACTTCAAGTGTTTTCCCCTTCGGGAAAGATCCTTCTAAAAGTTTATAATCTTCATTTTCAATAGAAGCATAAAAGAAATAAAAATTATCACGTTCGCAAATGATTTTTTTTAATGTATCGTATTGTTTTATTGTATCTGTAAGTGGTTGATCCGTTATTTTAGAAGGATCATCATTTATAACAAATTTCGAAAAATCAGGGACATTAATTTTTAAAAATTCAAGAATGTATTTGTGATTAAAATATAATACTTTTTTATTCACAGGTTCATCCTTTTTCATTAATTTATATATTCTTTTGTAATGTTGTCCACCAATATTTTCAGGGTAAGATGAGTCATACCCTAAAAGTTTATAATAATCTAATGCAAACCTTGTATATTTATTGAATTCTTTCTTATTTTCATTGAAATGGTCTGTTATTCTTTTTTTTACATTGCTTTCACTTTTGCCTACATAAATTGGAATAAACTCAAATTCATCTTTTAAATCAATCACATCTATTGACTTTAGGGTTTCATATTCTTTTTCTGAAATGTTTAAAGGTTCAGGTTCATGATTGTTTTCTATGTCCTTTTTATAAAGAAATCCCCAAATGTAAATTCCAGGTGAAATATTTTCTTCTTCTCCTTCATTTTTGTTTAGAAGGAAATTTTTATGATAAGGCCCTTTAAAAGTTGTTGTTATTTTTTCTATTCCCATTTTGAAACAAATGTAAAGTTTTAAAATCTTTTTTTCTTTTTCCAAAGTCTAAAAAGAATTAAGATTGTATTTCAATTAAATATGTCAACACAAAAATGGTTTATACTGGCTTTGCTTATTGCTTCAGGCTTTGGCTATTTGGAGTGGGGGCAAGATCAAAGGGCTTTCTTTTTTGAAATGGAATGGACGGTATTCGAGAAGTTGCTGAGTAATCCGAGTTCTGTTATACACCCACTTATTATTTTGCCATTATTGGGTCAATGCTTTTTGCTTTGGGCCTTATTTAAATCATCCAACAGCAACTGGGTCTTAAAATCAGGTATTTACTTGTTGTTGCCTTTATTTATACTGGTCTTTGCCATTAGTCTTTTGCGCCTGCAAATTGCTATGGTATTATCTGGCTTGCCTTTTATCGGCTTGTCAATTATGCTATTGCGTTCAGTTCGCAAAAAAAATAAAGGTGCAGCGGCCTAATTAGAATGATAATAGATTAGCACTAAATTAAAGGATTCTATTGTTTATTCATTGCTTTTAAGTAATTTGGTTGTGTAGTAGCTTATAGGTTTTATAAGATTGTTAGCTATACAATTAAGCGCTATGAATAGCAATTACATCGGCTTAAATGCAGAACAAGTAAAGCAAGGCTTTCAGCAGTTTGGATACAATGAATTGCCCACCGCAAAAGCTAAAAATGTCTTCTCTATTGCCATTGAAGTCATTAAAGAGCCAATGTTCTTGCTGCTCATCAGTTGTGCAACGGTTTATATGTTAATAGGCAATTACAATGAAGGCGCTTTGTTGTTGGGGTCTGTTTTTGTAATCATCTATATCAGTTTTTACCAACACAGAAAAACAGAAAAGTCATTGGAAGCATTAAGGCAATTGTCTTCACCCAGGGCCTTAGTAGAAAGAGATGGTAAGCGCATCAGAATTTCCGGACGCGAAGTCTTACCTAACGACATACTTTTATTAAATGAAGGCGATAGGGTGCCTGCTGATGCCATAATTTTAGAATCCACCCATTTGAGTGTAGATGAATCATTGCTGACAGGTGAATCAATGCCCGTGAATAAAAGCACTCAACCAGAATCCAATTTATTGTTTTCTGGCACTTTGTTGGTGCAAGGTTTCGCCATTGCTAGAGTAACGCATACAGGCTTGAATTCTGTGTTTGGAAAATTAGGCCAATCCCTCGATACAATTGAACAAACGCCAACAAAACTCCAAAAAGAAATGACCCTACTCATCCGCAATTTATTTTTAATTGGGGGCATTGTCAGCATAGTGGTGGTATTTTTCTTCTATTATACACGTGGCAATATTTTAAGGTCAGTTTTGAATGGATTATCTGCAGCAATGGCCATACTTCCAGAGGAGTTCCCAGTTGTATTAACTGTATTCTTAGCGCTAGGCGTTTGGCGTTTGTCAAAAAAAAATGTACTTACAAGAATGCCTGCTGCGATAGAAACCCTTGGTTCGGCTACCGTTTTGTGTTCAGATAAAACAGGGACCATTACACAAAATAAAATGTCAGTGAAATGTCTGTATGTACAAACCACTGTTTTTGAAAATGTTGACTTTGTGTTACATGCCAATGAAATAGAAGAACTAATGAATGCATTGTATCTGGCGTCTATGCCCAATCCAATAGATCCCATGGAGATAGCTATTCATTCGAGCTATTCAACACTTGGCTATGCTCAGTCTTCTCATAAACTATTGAAGACTTATCCTTTGAGCAAACAATTGTTTGCCATGAGCAGTTTAATTCAAACGATTCAAGGGGATAAAGTCGCTTATGCGAAGGGGGCGCCTGAAGCCATTTTCAAACTCTGTAAACTAGATGCAGATGAGGTTTCACAATTACAGCTTCAAATAAAATCATTTGCAGACAAAGGTTATAGGGTTTTGGCTGCGGCTAAAGCCTACTTTTATGGGCAGGATATTCCAGAGCAGCAAAGCCAGTTTGATTTTGAATGGATTGGTTTAGTCGCTTTTGAAGATCCAATAAGGCCAGAAGTACCAAAAGCCATCGAAGATTGCAAATCCGCTGGCATCAAGGTCATAATGATTACTGGCGATTATCCTCAAACTGCTACTAGTATTGCCCATCAAATCGGTTTAGAAGATGCCAATCATTGTTTGACAGGTGACGACTTAAAACAGATGTCAGTAATTGAATTGCAACAAAGCATTCAACACGTAAGAGTGTTTGCAAGGATAGTGCCTGAACAAAAATTACTCATCATTAACGCGTTAAAAGCCAATGGTGAAATAGTTGCTATGACTGGCGATGGTGTGAATGATGCGCCCGCATTAAAAGCCGCCGATATTGGCGTGTCAATGGGTTTAAAGGGAACTGATGTGGCAAGAGAAGCCTCTGCATTGGTCTTATTAGATGATGATTTTGCCTCTATTGTTGCCGCCATTCGATCGGGCAGGAGCATATTTGACAATCTGCAAAAGGCAATGTCTTATATCATTGCTATTCATATTCCAATTATTGGCTTGGTGCTTTTGCCAGCTATTTTCTCATCTATACCAATTTTGTTATTGCCAATGCATATTGTCTTTATGGAATTGATAATTGATCCTGTTTGTTCCGTTGTATTTGAATCAGAAAGTGAAGAGATTGGTATTATGCAAAGACCTCCTAGGTTAAACAAAGAGCGCTTCTTTGGGTGGAATAGAATAGCCACAAGTTTGCTAAAAGGGGTTAGCCTGTTAATGCTAATTTGTGTGGTTTATTGGAAAAGTTCAGAATGCGATATGAATGAGGCAACAGTAAGGGCTATGGTATTTTCTACCTTTGTGTTTGGTAATATGTTTTTAATTTTAAATACCTTGTCTAAAACGCGCTCTTGGTGGTCTGTTTTAAAAGAGCGTAATCGAGCTGTTGTTATAATTTTCACTTTGGCATTTGTGCTGTTGTTTATGACACTTAAGGTGCCCTTTCTTCAATCCATTTTTAGCTTTGAATTCCCTGGTTACATCAATTTATTGAAAGTGTTCTTGTCGGCATTTGGCATGTTGTTAATTTTAGAATTGCTTAAACATTTGCAAGTCCGCCACAAGTATATTAACTCTAAATGAATTAGATTGGAGCTTGTTTACATTAAGCTCTCTGCTCTTAAATGCATACCCCATTTCATAATGCCTTCAAGCATACTTTTCATTGATTTGCCCAAGGGTGTGAGTGAGTATTCAGCAGTAACTGGCATGGTATCATACAAAGTTCTTTCTACAATGCCATTCAATTCTAAAGCTTTTAATTCTTGAGACAACATTTTAGGAGAAATGTCTGCAATGTCTCTTTGGATTTCCCCAAAACGTTTGTTGCCATGTAATAGCGCAATAATGATAGGTATGCGCCATTTGCCTTGAATAACCTCTAAGGCATCTCTTGAGGCCATTAGTTTAAATTCACAAGTATTACTATGCTTCATAACTAAAAATCAATTACTTACTTTGAGGTAACTACTTACCTTGGGGTAATAAGTTACTTTTGGATAGCAAATATAATTAGCTTTGCTCCAATTACAAATTTTAAATAGTATTACAATGACAGACAAAACAAAAAACATTATTGCATGGGTGCTTGCCGGCTTGGTAGCATTTGTGTTTTTAGGCAGTGCAGCTGGTAAATTAACAGGCAATCCAGAAGGACTTAAAATGGCAGCTACTTTTGGTATTGACGCGAGTGCTTACCTTAATTTAGGTTTAATAGAGTTGGTCAGTGTCATCTTGTTTTTGATTCCAAGAACAGGTATGATCGGTACTTTGTTATTGTCTGCCTATATGGGTGGTGCAATCGCAACCCACTTAGAGCATGCTCAACCTGTATTGATACCTTGTGTTATTCTAACTTTCGTGTTAATTGTAGCCGCAGTTAGATTCCCTGAAATGAAGAAGCGTTTACTGAATCAATAAATCCAATTCCTTTGACTCAAATATATTTATGGGTCAAAGCATATTATTTAATAATCATTTACTTTCGCAGACAAGGGTAGAGCAATTTTGAACGCTCTTTGCCCTTGTCTTATTTATATATGAAAACAACAGCATTAATTACCGGTGCCTCAAGTGGTATAGGTATGGCATTAGCCAAAGTATTCGCCTCAAAAGGCCATGACCTGATCATCGTTGCCAGAAACAGTCAAGCATTAGAATTGTTAAGAGCAGAGCTTACAGCTCAATACGCTATTAATGTTAAAGTGTTTCAAAAGGATTTGTCAGAATTAAATGCGGCACAAGCGCTTTATGCTGACATCAAACAATCTGGTTTGACTGTAGATTATTTGATTAACAATGCAGGCTTTGGCGATTTTGGCATGTTTGCTAAAACCAATTGGGATAAAAATCAGCAAATGCTTGCTTTGAATATTGTAGCCTTAACCCAACTAACCCATTTGGTATTGAAAGATATGAGTGCTAAACAACAGGGGAGAATCATGAATGTGGCCTCAACTGCAGCATTTCAGGCTTGTCCTAAAATGGCGGTTTATGCAGCAACAAAAGCCTATGTTATGAGTTTTACAGAGGCCATTAACAATGAATACAAATCGTTTGGTGTAACTGCTACTGCTTTATGCCCTGGTCCAACAGAAAGTGGTTTTATGGATGCAGCCTCTATGCACAACAGTGCCGCCTTTAAAGGGAAAAAATTACCAAGTTCTATGGACGTTGCTGTCTATGCCTACAAAGCTATGATGAAGGGCAAATCAGTTGCCATACATGGCGCGATCAATGCCATATTAGCTAACGCTGGCCGTTTCATCCCTAGAGATTGGGTTACAGCCATCACCCGCAAAGTCCTTGATTCGAGCGCCAATTAAGTAATTAATATTTTTTTACAGATTGAGTCACTAGGCTAAAATGTCTTCCCCCTAAGTTTTACCTTTTAATAGTATTAACTTTACATTAAAATTAAATATTATTCCTTATATTTGTTGCAACAAATAATATTAAGATATGAGTAATTCAACATGGGGTTTAGACCCAACACACAGCAGCCTTGGTTTTAAAATCAAACATTTAATGATCAGCAATGTAACTGGCAATTTTGCTCAGTACACTGTAAACGTAACTGGTAGTGATTTTGAAACAGCTTCGGTAGAAGTTAACATTGCAGTTGATTCAATCAATACAAATAATGCTGACAGAGATGGTCATTTAAAGAGTGGAGACTTCTTTGATATGGCTAATTTCCCTTCAATCGTTTTTAAAAGCACTTCAATGACTAAAACCAGTGAAGGCCAATACACTTTAAAAGGGGATTTAACCATTAAAGACCAAACCCGTTCTATTGAATTGAACGCTGAGTTAGGTGGTATGAGCAAAGATCCATGGGGCAATGAAAAAATTGCTTTTGAAGTAACAGGAATAGTGAACCGTAAAGACTTTGGTTTAACCTATAATGCAGCCCTTGAAACTGGTGGCGTATTAATTGGTGAAGACATTAAAGTTATTGCAGAATTACAATTCGCTAAGCAAGCAACTGCTTAATACAAATTATTTTACACTATAGAAAGCACGGCAATGGTCGTGCTTTTTTGTTTTAATGACTTTGGGTATTAAGACAAATGCTCATTGTCTGGCTCGTATCGCTTTAATTTAGCTTTTAAGAGTTTATTCTCCTCTTTAAGGCTTCTAATGATATCCATTAAAGTAGAGATATCATCATTACTTATACCATTCTGGTGACTCGTGTTTTTAGATTGAACTTTTAGTTGGTCCGTCTTAGTGGCTTTTTCGTTTTGTAAGTGGGTGAGTATTTCATCAGAATTGAATTCCAATAAAACGGCTCTGCTGACATTAAGTATTTCGGAAATTTGAGTAATGCGCGAAAGATTGATATCAGAATCACTTCTTTCGATTTTACCATAGCCACTAACACTCAAGCCTAATTGGTCTGCCATATACTCTTGGGTGTAATTTCTCAGCTCACGAATTTTGCGAATATTTTCTCTTAATAATTTCACTTACCCTAAAAGTAACATTTTAGTACAAATAAAAAGATATTAGTCTTGAAAGTCAAGCAAGTTTGAGATTTATTCAAAATAATTTTGTAAAAAATACGCTTATGAATTACTACTACAAACTTCTAAAACCGACTTTAAAGACCAATAAATGGTCTTTGTTACTAGTCCTTTTGTTATTTAATTTAAGACTTTTTGCATTCAATGGAGGTATATACACCATCAACCCTTCATTACCTGCTTCAAGTAACAATTATTTGTCTTTTCAGGCATTAATTAACGATTTAAGAAATATTTCTAGGGGAGATGGTGGAGCAGCCAACTATTTAGTAGGTGGAGCAGGTGTTCAAGGTGCAATCACTATTAATGTGGCCAGTGGAAGTGCCCCTTTTAACCAACAAATTAGTATTCCTTCAATATTAGGCATGAGTGCTACGAGAACCATTACCATTAATGGCAATGGAAATACCTTGAGTTTTACACCAACTTCAACCGCTGCAGGCGCAGTTTTGGATCTCAATGGCGCTGACTTTTTTGTTTTCAATGATTTGACCATAATTAATAATGCAACCTTTGGGTATTGCGCCTGGTTAAGATCTGGAGCAGATTTTAATGTATTTAGAAATTGTCAATTCAGATGCCCTTCTATGACGGGCACTCCAACAGGAACAGCCTATATTTGGATATCTAATGGGACAACCTCGCCTTTTAGTTACAGCAATGCAGCTAATAGTAATCTTTTTGAAAACAATATTTTAAGAACCAGTAGTACCAATGGTCCTTACTATGGGATTGTAATGGTTGGTCCTACGGCTTCTACTTTAGTCAACGGAACATCAGGCAATAGATTTGTAAACAACATCATTCAAAATTGGCGCTATTGTGGTTTTTTCATTTCATACACATCCAATACAGAGTTCATCGGCAACACAGTTCACAATACAGATTATACTATAACTTCATTCAAGTATGGTTTGTATTTAAATTATTCAACTGGGGTGTTTGACAGAAACCGCGTATACAATATTGATGGTTCAAATGTTTCAACCAACTCTATTTATCCTGTTTATTATTATAACTTCAATAATGCCACAAGAAACAGTGTTATTAGTAACAATACAGTTCATTGTAGAACCACAGGGTTTAACTATAACTATATTTATAACTATGCAACTTTCTTTGGCTCAAGCTTAGCTATTTTTAACAATACATTCGCTCATGTATCAGGTACTGTGGTTAATAATAATTCTACTACTTATGTAATGTATGGCGGGTATTGGAATACGTTTAGAAATAATTTATTGTCTTGTGATTATCAAGGAACAGGTACTAAATATTTGTATTATGATTTTTCTGGGAGTTCTGTAAATAGTTTCACTAACAACTGTTTTGATTTGAGGTCTTCGGGTAATACTTACTTTGGCTATGTGTCTGGTCAAGCAAGAACTTCATTTGCAGATTTGCAAGCGTCAGGCTTTAATTCAAGTAATATCAATGTGGATCCATTGTTTTTAGATGAAAATGCTACCTCTGATTTACATCCAAGTTCAATACCAATGTGCAATAAAGGAACAGTTATAACAGGTAATTTATTAGACCAAAGAGGTAATTCTAGAAATGCACAAAAACCTGATATTGGGTCAATAGAATATCAATTGGATGTCGATATTACGAATTTGTATTTGCCAATCACCAGCCCAGTGTGTGCGGGTACCTCAGCCTTCATTTCAGGGACCATTAAAAACAACTCAGCATTTCCTGTGAGAAATATTGAGGTTGCGACTTTGTTGAATGGTAGAAGTAAAATGGTTTTACCACTGAGTGCCCCTGTAATGCCAGGTGATACCGCTTTGTTCAAGTTCCCTTTGCCTATGGTTTTTTCTAAAGTAGGCTCTAATGTTTTCAATTTATTTTCAAACTATGAAGATGATAATACCACCAATGATTCACAAAAAAGAGCTTTTGAGGTAATATCTTCTCCAGGTGGTGCTGAAATAACTCAAGTGCTAAATACTGCAGGAATTTTTGATTACAATAATAAAGGCTATTCAGTTTTTCCATATGATGAGGCTTTTGTTTTGGAAATGACAAATCCTAGAAAATACTCCATGAGTGATTATGGTCTTAATTGGACTAACACTCTAGAATTAGTTTCAGCCAATGGATTCAAACTTCCACAAAGCGCAATTAATTACAATCATAACAACAATGGTCGTATTACTATCCGTGTGCCAGAAAGTTATTTAGATAGCACAATTTGGATGCGCATTAAAGTAATTGACTTAAATACAGGATGCGATACATTGTTCCAAAGACGTATCATAGTTGCACCAAAAGGTAATCCGGGCTATATTCTGCCTTCAATCTTGTGTGACAAGTCAGAAATATTCTTTGATAATTTATCTACTGTGTCTTCAGGTAATTTACTCTATGAATGGGATTTTGGCGATGGGTCACCTATAACAGACGCAACTAGCCCTGTACATGAGTTTCCAACGCACGGTGCCTATACCATAAAATTAAGAACTATTACGGCGCCATATGGATTTATAAGAGATACAATTTTTCAAGTAATCATTAATGAAGTACCAAATGTTGAATTTAAAGTTATTAATGCATGTGATGGTACTCCAATTAAACTATTAAATACCACCAGTATTGGTAGTGGAAATATTATTTACAATTGGGACTTTGGTGATGGAGTAGGTCAATCAAATTCAAGCAATCCAAGTTACGTATATGCTAAGTCAGGTATTTACAAAGTGACCTTGGTAGCTAGCTCTAATGGTTGTTCTAATATGTTTAACAGAAATGCTTACTCTATGCCAAAGCCAATTGCAAAGTTCAGTGTCAATAATGCAACTTTCTGTGAAAATACGCCAGTTGACTTTGCTAATTTGTCTTCTATAAAAGAAGGTACATTTGGTTGCATTTGGGATTTTTCAGATGTCAAACAGTTTTCAACTGAAATGAACCCAAAATACGACTTCATTCAATCAGGAGTAAAGAATATAAAATTGAAAGTTGTCTCTGAGTTTGGTTGTTTGGATTCATTTATTAAAACCATTGAAATTAAACCAGCACCATTGGCTGATTTTAATGCAGAGAACAGTTGTAATCTTACACCAAGTCGACTTGTAAATTTATCTACAATTCCATCTAATTTAAATGCGAGTTACTTATGGTTGTTTTCAAATGGCTTGCCTAATTCCAATTTAGAATCTCCAGTTGTTAAGTGGGGTATTTCAGGGCCAAAAACAGTTAGATTGAGAGTTCAATTAAGCAATGGTTGTTCTGAGGAAGTGCTTAAGCAAATAAAAGTTGGTGAAGAGCCGATTGCAGATTTTAATGTTCAAGATCAATGTGCAGGTGAGAATGTGACTTTTGTGAACCAAACCAGATGGAACCAAGGTCAAATTCAATACAAATGGGAGTTTGGTGATGGCTTTACATCGACATTAAGAAATCCGCTTCATATTTATAACCAAGTGAGTAGTAACACTTATTCAGTAGCGTTGGTTGCTAAGATTGATGATGGTTGTTCTGATACTATTGTGAAGACTGTGACTATTAATCCTATTCCAACATCTTGTGACTTTGAAATCAAACGCAATTACGCTAAAGGTAAATTTAACTTTGATTTTATGCCTCTAGGCAATACTCAAAAGATAGATTACATGTGGTTATTTGGAGATGGAACGGATGAGTTAACTACAGAAAGTGGAGTATCTCACAACTACAAAGGCGTTAATAAATATTGTATCACTATGATTGCTAAAAACCAATCAGATTGTGAATGTCGTCAAACAAAATGCATAACCATAACTACTTCTGTTGAAGAAAAAGCATTATTGGAAGCAAACTTTGATGTGTATCCTAACCCAAGTACTGGTGTTTTCAACTTAGATAATCGCACAGGCGAAATGATCAACTCTTTAGTTGTCAGAGATGCTCAAGGTAAAGTGATTATGAGCATAAATGATGTTAGCAATAGCATTGATTTACAATCTCTTTCTAATGGTGTTTATTTCATCGAAATTGGATTAAGCAATCAATTGGTTATCAATAAAAAATTAAATGTCGTTCATTAGTGTTTAATAAGTTATCTATTGGCTAATGCCCCGAGAGGGGTGTTAGCCTTTGGGTAGCGATTCAATGTTTCCTTTGTGAAAGAAATCATTAAATTTGTGTCATGATGCTTCTTAGACGATTCAGTGTTTCATTTCTCTTTTATTATTTTTCAATTTTCATGTTGGAGGCGCAAAACATCACTTGTGCCAATTTTTCATTATTGAGTAGTCAACAAGATACTTCAAATACCAATAGCTATTGGTTTAATGTCCAAAATACAGCAAAAGCAAGCGATATGGCTAATTATCCTTATGTGTCTGCTGTGTTGGATTGTAATGGTGATACAGTAGCCAAGGGCAATATGTATTATTTCGGCCAGTTTGGTCAAACTACCCAGGCTTATCCGGTAACCCTCACATCTAAAGGTAATTTTAACTGCTACCCCCAAACCATTTTGTTTGTGTTCAATTACAATAATGGTAGAAAAGATACCTGTAAATTGTCTTTTAACGCTTCAAGTTCAAATGTATTTGATGTCAATCAGAAATGTATTAGCTTGAGTAATAACCCTGCTCAAAGCTCAGTTAATATCCTAGCCCATCCGGATTTAATAGGAGAGGCTTACACTGTATTCAACGCCTTAGGTCAATTGATTAGTAGGGGTATTTTGACGGCTGAGATATCTAAGTTGGATATGACTTCATTGTCCTCTGGGCTTTATTTTTTGTCCTTAAACAAGTCGCCTAATCATGCCCTTAAGCTGATAAAGGAATAGGGCAGGAAAATTTAATGCTATTGGTTAAGCGTTTAAATTGGAGAGGGATTACTCGCATGATCCCTAAATGAGGTGGCTTAATTGAAGAAAAGCCTGCTGCAATCAAATTCAACGGCATTGAATGTAACAGACCTGCCAGCAGGGATCTATTTTGCCAAAATTGTAAGTGAAAATGGCAGATTAGTCACTGGCAAGTTTGTGAAGGAGTAAGGGTTTCCTAATGGTAAAGATCAAATTTTCGCGGTTTTGATTTTTTTAATTAATTTCATCTATTTTTAATTGATTGTTGATTCTAATTTTTTATAGTTAATTAGTTTGATAATTTTAGAATTTTGTAAGCTCCTTTCGCTACTAAATAAAATACAATTGATCCAATAATTAAATCAGGAAATTTTGATCTGGTGTATAATACTAATATACCAGCTACTATTACCCCAAGATTCACAATTACGTCATTAGAAGTAAAAATCATACTTGCTTCCATGTGTGCTTCTTTACTTTTGCTTTTTTGAAGCAAATACAAACAAGCTATGTTGCCAATAAGTGCAAATGTAGAAATGAATATCATTGTTAGAAATTCCGGAATTTCCTCTAAACTTTTATAACGCCTAATTACTTCAAACAACCCCAAAATAGCTAGTATTAATTGTAAATACCCCGCAGATTTAGCAATATTTTTTTTTCTTATCATTGAACCACCAACTGCAAAAAGAGCAAGGCCATAAATGATGCTATCTGATAGCATATCCATACTGTCAGCTACAAGCCCCATTGATTTTGATCTAAAGCCTGTTATAATTTCCAATACAAAAAAGAATAAATTAATAAATAAAACCTGCCATAGAAGTGTTTTTTGTTGATCGTTGTTGAAGTTATTGTCATTTATCTCTTTATCTGTTTCGGCGACGTTGTTAATAATTGTTGTGTCAAAATTTAACTCATCTAGCCGTTGAAAGATGGTGGTGCAATCATTTTCATGGTAAACAGTTAATAATCTGTTTGGAATGTCAAAATTTAAAGACTTTATGTTGCTTAAGTCAAGCAGTTTTAATCGGATCATTTGCTCTTCTGACGGACAGTCCATTTTAGAGATCTTAAAGATTGTTTTCTGCATTTTTTTGTTGATTTAAAATAATTGATTGAAATCTATCCATACAGTCATATTAGGATTCGTAAAAATAAATAAAAGTCGATTAAATTCATTTTTTATGCAAAATTTTCAAATAAGTCCCATCTTTTTTATATAGTACTTTTAAATGAAATGCCTTTTTGTAACATAAGTTACATTGTGAGTCCTGTATTTTTTTAAATTTTGTGTATAAGATAAACTATGAATAAAAAACACTCAATTTCAACGCTATTTTTTCTATTTTTTTGCTATTCAGTGTATTCTCAGAAGACACCATTTGATGTACATATTGAACCAATGAATCTTAATGGCATTGGAGGTCTTCATTCATATGCATTTGCGCAGTATGATGGGAAGTGGATTTTAATAGGAGGTAGGTTAGATGGACTTCATCGAAGACAGCCCTTTGCGGCATTTGATGTTGCTGGAAATAATAATCAGATTTTGGTAGTTGATCCTGCATCTCAAAAAAAATGGTCTGCACCATTATCCTCTCTTTCTGTTAGTATGCAAGAACAGTTAAGTTCTACAAATATGGAGTTTTTTCAAGATGGAGATCATTTGTATATTGTTGGGGGGTATGGTTATAGTGGCACTTATGCCAACCATATAACATTTCCATATTTAACAGCTGTTAGTGTGTCTGATGTTGTTAATGCAGTAATCAATAAAACACCATTTAGTACTTATTTCAGACAAATTACCGATACAATATTCGCCGTGACTGGTGGTTACCTTAATAAAATTTATGACAAATTTTATTTAACAGGTGGACATGAATTTTCCGGAAGGTACAATCCCCAAGGGCCTACCCATGGACCTGGATTTTTTCAAGCTTATACAAATTCTATTAGAAAGTTTTCAATTATTGATGATGGACTAAATTTAAGTGTTATTCATTATAGCCCTCTTATAGATGCAATTAACCTTCATAGAAGAGATTACAACGTAATACCACAAATTTTTCCAAATGGTGAAGAGGGTTTGACTGCATTTTCAGGTGTCTTTCAATTAGGAATAGATTTGCCTTTTTTAAATTGTGTCAATATTGATAGTTCAGGATATACTGTAAACAATAATTTTTCTCAATATTATAATAACTATCATTGCGCTCATATTCCTATTTATAGTTCTTCTAGTAAAGAGATGCATAATTTATTTTTTGGAGGTATAGCTCAATACTACGATAGTTTAGGGACGCTAGTTAAAGATAATAACGTTCCTTTTGTAAAGACAATAGCTAGAGTTACTAGAGATTCAAATGGCAATATGGCAGAGTATAAGTTGCCAATTGAAATGCCAAGTTTATTGGGTGCAGGATCAGAATTTATTAAAATAGAAAATCTACCTCATTTTAAAAATGATATTATCAAATTAGATGATATTACTGATGATACAACTTTATTAGGGTATATTTATGGCGGTATAAGTAGTTCTGCTTCAAATATATTTTTCAGTAATACAGGCACGCAAAGTATAGCCAGTAGTCAAATTTTCAAGGTTTTTATGATTAGAAACCCATCACTTGGAATTCATGATTTAAATCCGCAAAGCATAGGTTCATTGAAAATGCAAGTTTATCCAAATTCAAATAATGGTATAATTACAATTAAATTTAATTTACGTTATGAAGATAATATTAAATTAGTTATTCGTGATTCAAACGGGAAATTATTGGAGAATAGTATTTTAGAAAACGTAGCTTTAGGAGAAAATATATTTACAAAAAGGCTTAAAAATATAGCAGAATCTGGGATTTATTTCATAAGCATTGAAACCTCATATGAAAAGTCAACTCAAAAACTTATTATTTATCAATAATCTAATTTAATAAGTAAAGAAAGTGAGTTTACTTCTCGATTACAAATGATGCACTTAAGTGAAGAAAAGCCTGCTGCAATCAAATTCAACGGTATTGACTGTTACAGACCTGCCAGCAGGGATCTATTTTGCCAAAATAGTAAGCGAAAATGGCAGTTTAATCACTGGTAAATTTGTGAAGGAGTAGTGGATAGGTTATTTAATTGCTTACTCTTTCATTTGCACTAATTCTTCTCCATTGTCTAAAACATGGATGATTTCTTTGTTGTATCTGGTGATTTGAATAAATCTAACGCGCTTTTTGTTGACATCATAGCAATTAATGATTTCTCTTTCTACATATTTCAGTTTGCCATCCTGTGTAATATATTTAGGGGTTTGGGATGAATATGTTAAACTGTCGTAAGAGTGGTCTTTGATGAATCTATTGTAATAAACAGCGATAGGAATATAAGGTACACTCATGTCATTAGCATAAACCACCCCAAGGAAAGCGGTGTCTAGGTTATTAAATATTGTCCAAAAGGCCTTTCCTGTATCGTTAAAGATATGGGCCAATTGCCCAATTGAAGCACTGTGGTCTAATTGATTATTGCCGGTATATATTTTAATTGGTTTAAAAGACTTAGCAGCTTCATTTACAAGTTTTACAAAACTATCTGTGGTGTCAATTTCGTTTTGTGCTTGCACAAAATTGATTCCCATAATCATTGCGAGACATAAAATCCATTTATTCATATTTTAAGTGTTTTAGAGGATGTTGACTATAACATGTAACGACAAAATTAGGGTAAAATTATTCGAGAGCCGTATTAAGAACTTAAACTATATAGAAGATGTACATTGTTTACAAACAAATAACACCCTTATAGAATGATTTATATTTTTGAGAGGGATTACTCGCTACCGCTCGTTGTCTCGCATAGTATTGCAACGCTGATGCTTATGCAAGTACTATAGCTCGGCTCGAACCCCTGGGGGTTCTCATCCGCACTCTCTCTAGGAGAGCAAAAAAAAACACGACTATTGTCGTGTTAATTTTTTTTTGCGGAGAGAGAGGGATTACTTGCATGATCCCTAAATGAGGTGGCTTAAGTGAAGAAAAGCCTGCTGCGCATAAATTGGAGAGGGATTACTCGCTAACGCTCGTTGTCTCACATAGTATTGCAACGCTGATGCTTATGCAAGTACTATAGCTCGGCTCGAACCCCTGGGGGTTCTCATCCGCTCACTCTCCAAGAGAGCAAAAAAAAACACGACTATTGTCGTGTTAATTTTTTTTTGCGGAGAGAGAGGGATTACTCGCTACCGCTCGTTGTCTCGCATAGTATTGCAATGCTGATGCTTATGCAAGTACTATAGCTCGGCTCGAACCCCTAGGGGTTCTCATCCGCTCTCTCTCCAAGAGAGCAAAAAAAAACACGACTATTGTCGTGTTATTTTTTTTTGCGGAGAGAGAGGGATTCGAACCCCCGGACCTGTTACAGTCAACGGTTTTCAAGACCGCCGCATTCGACCGCTCTGCCATCTCTCCTCCTAAAAGGACTGCAAAAGTAAGCAGTATTTTCAAAAAACAAAAAAAAATCTTGGAGGCCCTTTAGCCCTTGGGGTTTATACCTTATATTTGCTTGAAATATACCCCATTCATGAGATTCCGTCTTACTGTTTATACTGTTTTGTCAAGCTTTCTGTTACTTGTAGGGTTCAAGGCATCTGCTCAAGATAGATCCTTGGAGCAAGCGCCTCCTTCTATGTATGTCATTATGGGGCAGGTGCAAACGCCTCAAGCCAAGCCGCTATTTGCTGCCTCAGTTCAGTTGTATACAGTTAACGGCTTCAAAGACTCCCTCATTAAATCACTAAGCACAGACTCTAACGGACGTTTCAAATGTTTTGGATTAAGTCCTATCAGCTATAAACTCATTATCACTCATCCCCAATACGAAAGCATTAACCGCTCAGTGGTGTTAAGCCAAGATCAACCTATGCAAAGACTCAGTATTCAGATGATCAACAAAGTGCAAGACATTAAAGGCGCTGGAGTTGTCCTTAAAAAAGATGCTGTAACTCAAAAAAATGATACCGTTGAATACAATGCCAGTCAATTCAAAGTCACTAAAGACGCCACTGTAGAAAACCTCATCACCAAAATGCCTGGCATAAGCAATGAAAACGGTGTACTCAAGGCCCAAGGTGAAGAAGTTAAAAAAGTGACCGTTGATGGTCAAGATTTCTTTGGTCAAGACGCCTCAGCTGCCGTAAAAAATCTACCAGCTGAAGTTGTAGACAAAGTTCAGGTATACGACCGCTTAAGCGATCAAGCGCAATTCACAGGCATCAATGACGGCAACTCTACTAAAACCCTTAACATTGTTACCAAGAGCGGTAAAAACAACGGTCAATTTGGTAAACTCTACGGCGGCTCAGGAACAGATGAACGCTACGCAACTGGAGGCAACTTCAATGTTTTTAGAGGCAAACAAAGACTCTCAGTAATTGGTATGAGTAATAACATCAACCAACAAAACTTCAGTTCTCAAGACATTATTGGTCTAACAGGCAACACTGGAGGGGGCATGGGCGGTATGGGTGGAGGCAGAGGTCCAGGTGGTGGCTCTTGGGGCGGTGGCAACTGGGGTGGTGGTAATCAAAACTTCAGTGTCAATCAACAAGGTGGTATCAACCAAACCCATGGCTTAGGCTTAAACTATTCAACCTTTGGCGGAAAAAAATACAAACTATCAGCCAGTTATTTCTTTAACCAAGTTGACAACAACACAGCCTCATTCCTTGACAGAACTTATTTCTTAAGCTCAAGCCGAAATCAATACTATAATCAAGCAGATACTGGCAATTCTAGAAGCATTAACCACAAAATAAGCATGCGTTGGGAATATAATCTTGATACCAACAATTCCATCATTTTTACCCCAAACATCAATCTTCAAAAAAGCAATAATAACAGCTTGTTTTTAGGGCAAACCAATTCTCAAGAAACCGCCCTCATTAATTTATCTAAATCGCTTAATAGCTCTGATGGCTCTGGATATAATATCAGTCAAAATACTTTGTTAAGACATAAGTTCAAAAAAGCAGGTCAAACCATTTCCTTAAACCTATCTACGACTAATACTAAGAACTTATCTAACGCATTGTTAAATGCCAATAACCAGTATTTCTTGCCTGATACCAGTGCAGATGTGTTTAAGCAAAACACAGACAGAAACAGCACCACCTTTAATTTTTCACCCAATTTATCATACACTCAACAATTAAGTAAGTTGTCTGCCATTGAAATCAATTATAACCCAAGTTTTAATCGCAATTATTCTGACAAGCAAACAGCCAAGTCTGACACCAATAATCAATACACTTTAACCGATAGCCTCCTGTCTAACACCTTTAACAACAATAGCTCCACTCAGAAGGCAGGCGCCACCTATCGTTTTAATAAGCCAAAATTCGGATTCAATTTGGGCGCCAATGTCCAATCTGTTAATCTAAAAGGCGAGCAGGTATTTCCAAAACAATACGGCATAGATCAAGTCTTTAATAATGTGTTACCGAATGCGCAATTAACCTTCACGCCCAACAAGAATTTGTTTTTCAGAATTCACTACAGAAGCTCTACCGAATTGCCTAGTATCAATCAATTGCAAAATGTATTAAACAACAGCAATCCATTGCTATTGAGTACTGGTAACGCAGCCTTAGAGCAATCATTTACCAATATGGTGCATTTAAGGTTCTCTAAAAGCAATCCGGCCAAATCAAGAAATGTATTCATGTACGGGAATATCACTTTAACCAATCAATACATCGGTAACAGCAGCCAAATAGCCCTTAAGGACACTGTAATTAATCAGGTGAGTGTTAAAAAAGGGGCTCAATTAAGTATGCCAGTTAACTTAAACGGCTACGAAAGCTACAGACTCTATTATTCATATGGTTTGCCTATCAAATTCATCAAATCAACCTTGAACATGAACTTAGGTCAGAATTACAGCAAAACCCCATCTCTGATCAATGGTCAAGTGAACTCAAGCAATAACTATGGTGCCAATGCCGGTATAACTATCGCCAGTAATATCAGTGAGTGGATAGATTACTCTGTCAATTACACGGCCAATTATAACTCCGTAAAAAATTCATTACAAAGCCAACTTGATAACCGCTACTGGATTCAAAATTTAAACGCTAAAATCAATTGGATAGTTAAGAAAAAGATTGTGTTAAATGTGGATGTCACCAACAGCGCATTCAAAGGGTTAGGCAGCGCATTTAACCAAAGCATTTGGTTGTTTAACGGCGGTGTAGGCTATAAATTTCTTAAAGATAACAGAGGCGAACTCAAGTGCTCTGTATTTGATGCGCTCAAGCAAAACACCAGTATTGCAAGGACAGTATCTGATACCTATATTGAAGACAAAAACACCAAAATATTAACCCGTTTTTACATGTTAACCTTCACCTACAGCATCAGACATTTCAAACTCAAACCTAATACCATTAAAAAATAATATGCGACTTATAGTTTTAGCTCTTTCATTCTTATCGATTATTCATCAAGCCACTGCTGGCAACGGTTTATTAAGCCTTGAGAAAATTTGGTTTAGCCGTGAATACAGCCCTAAAATGGTAGCAGGCTTTAAGTATTTAAAAGACGGTAAATCTTATTGTAAAATAGAAGACCAAGAAGGCTATAAAGTATGCAAACAATACGATGTGGCTACAGGCGCTGAGGGTAAAGTTTTATTTTCAACTCAACAGATTTTAGTGGATCAAAAACCCATTCAATTTGAGTCATTTCAATTCAGTGCAGATGAGCAATTGGTGTTATTCAGCAACGGCTTTGAGGCAGTATACCGCCACAGTGGTAAATCCAACGTTTGGGTTTACAACCTCAATACCAAAACCTTGCAAAAGATCACGGATCATAAAATCATGTATGCTACCCTCAATGCCCTTGGCAATAGAGTAGCCTTTGTGTCTGACAACAATTTGTTCTATTATGATTTAAACAAAAAAAAAACAGTTCAAGTCACTAAAGACGGTAAAAAGAACGCCATCATTAATGGTGCTGTGGATTGGGTTTATGAAGAAGAATTCACCATGAGTAGAGGCTTTGAATGGAGCCCTGATGGTCAATACTTAGCCTATTACAGATTTGATGAAACCCAAGTGCCAGAATTTGGCATGGACATTTACGGCAGTTTGTATCCTAAAAGAGAAACATGGAAATACCCAAAGGCAGGAGAGCCTAACAGTAAAGTTCAAGTGTATATTCATTCAGTTGGTAAATCAAAGTCTATGCTGTGTAATACCCAAGACCTTGTGAGCGCATCAAACAACAATCCATTTGATCATTACTTGCCGCGCATTCAGTGGATGAACAACCAAGCACTTTGTGTTCAAAAACTCAATCGTTTACAAAACCAGTTACAAATCTTACAGTTTGCCTACGCTCAACCTAACGCCAAAGTCATATACTCTGAAACCAATGATAAATACGTTGAAGTAGTGGATTGGACTTTCTCTGAAGGCTCCTTAAAAGCCTTTTTTACCAGTGAAAAATCTGGCTACAAACACCTATACGCTCTAGACGCGCAAAATCAAGTCGTTGCGCTTAGCTCTGGCGCATGGGAAATTGACCAAGTATTAGGCATCGATCAGGTTAAACAAGTGGTGTATTTCACTTCAGGTAAAGACAACCCATCTGAACGTCAATTGTATGTGCTAAGTATAGCGGATAAATCCATCAAAGCCCTTACCACAGAAAAGGCATGGCACAACATTCGATTTAGCCCGGGCTTTAATTATTTCACTGATCAATACTCAACCCTTCAAAAGCCAGCCATTACGGCACTAAAAGAAGCCAATGGCAATTTGGTTAAAATCCTTGAAGACAATACCGCTCTAAGCAACAAATTAGCAGACTTAAGTTTGGGTCAGGTTAAATTTGGTCACTTTACCTCAGTTGATTCGATTGAATTAGACTATTGGCAAATACTACCAGCGCAATTCGATTCCACTAAGCGCTATCCGGTCTTGTTTTTTGTGTATGGCGGACCAGGTCACCAAACCGTACAAAACATGTGGAGCGGAGCCAATTACATGTGGTACCAATACCTTGCACAAAAAGGCTACATGGTGATAACCATTGATAACAGAGGCAGCGGTGGACGAGGAGAGGCCTTCAAAAAAATGACCTATTTAAACTTAGGCAAGTACGAAACCATGGACTACATTGCAGCTGCTAAATATTTTGGACAACAGCCTTATGTTGACGCCAAACGCATTGGCATATTTGGATGGAGCTATGGGGGCTTTATGGCCAGCTCTTGTATCACAAAAGGCGCCGATTATTTTAAAGCAGCTGTGGCCGTTGCACCAGTAACCAATTGGCGTTATTACGATAACATATACACTGAGCGTTACATGCGTACACCACAAGTCAATGCTGATGGCTACGATAACAATTCACCTATCAATCATGTTGCTAAAATAAAAGGCAAATACTTAATCATTCACGGTACTGCTGACGATAACGTACACTTTCAAAATGCCGCGGAAATGATCAAAACCATGAATGATCAGAATATTCCTTACGATGCAGAAATATACCCTAATACCAACCACGGTATTAGTGGCGGTAAAACCAGATGGCATTTATTCAATAAAATCACAGATTTTCTTCTGTTGAATTTATGATCCGTTCACTTGCTTTATTATTTATAATGACTTTGTTGGCTTGTCAGAACAATGCCATGCAACAAACAGATATGCACAAAGACTCATCCTGTTTGCCAAGTAAAGTGATGATTCTACCTAACTTAGACACTGCCCATTTGTGCGCTGAATGTCAAGCTTTTTGGGTCATGGTAGGAGACAGCAATCGTCATTATTGGCCTTTGCTTAATCATGCAGGCAGCGTTGCTTTACAATACCAACTGACTTTTGATTCATTAGATAGGCACTTTGCGGCCACTAAAAACGAATTAGTCGTTAATGACAATTCTGAAGATGAACTATACCGTGGGGCTTATTTTCCGAGACGTATCACTGGTACATTTATGAGCATTGAGCCTTACAATCAGTATTTCCCTGACTATAAAGGTCAAGCTTTTGTAGAAATATATGGCATATATGATCAGGCTGATTCAGCATTATTGGCCATGAAAAGATTCCCTCATGCTAATATGAAGGTTTGTCAAATCAATATGGCTTGTATGCATTGATTATTCGTAAACCATTACAAACTGAAGCTCTTTCATGAGCTTGCCGTAATAGTTCTTCATGTGTTTTTCTATCACGTTCATTTGTTTATAGTACTGACACATTTCGAAGTATAGCACGTCAAACATGGTAGAACTGATAAAAGGCACTTCCTTTTTAAATCCACTGATGCACAATGCCCCTGTTTTCTTTAAGATCTTTTTGATGTGGGCTTTAGACATATTCAAGGTTTCACAAGACCCTAAATGAAGAATCTTGTTTTTGAGCTTACCCTCTGCCATATCAGCAAAGTCATCTAAAGACAAAATGTTCTTTGGGCTCAATTTAAGTCCGTTGGGAACACCGTGAAAAGCCAAGTAAAATATGCTGAATTGGGAATAGCGTTTTTTAGTGTATTCATTCATACGATTGGCCATCTCCTCTGGGGTACTGCAATGTCTATGAATGTAATTGATTTTCATGCCGCTGGCCGTTTCCATAAAGCGCAAAGCATTCTCTATGGTGTCTTTCTGGCGTAAATCTGGATGCCAATCCCCTTCGAGACAAAATATTTGCTTGCTGTAACTACTGGCAGTTTGCATCTTGTACAAAATTATGTGTTTCTCAACAAAAAAGTATACAACTAAGTTTACTATTTTTTATTGCAGATCGTGTAATTGTTTGATTTTTAGGTGTTTAAAACCTTATTGAGCGCAGCGTTTGCGCAAGCAATACCATCTAAAGCCGCACTCATAATGCCTCCTGCATAGCCAGCACCTTCCCCACAAGGGAATAAATTACTCAGTTCAGGGTGATTCAATAAGACCTTATCTCTCGGAATTCTTACAGGAGAAGATGTTCTGCTTTCAACCCCTACCAATAGGGCATCATTGCTTCTGTAGCCTCTCATTTTCTGTCCAAATTGTGCCAAGCCATCTGCCAAAGCATTCCCAATAAAACGCGGCAATACTTCATGTAAGTTATATGCGCCAACGCCAGGTATATAGGAGCAATCTGGTAAATCAGAAGAGGTTTTGCGGGTAATAAAATCATCCATTCTTTGGGCAGGGGCTTTAATGCTATTGTGCACTTGGTAGGCTTTTAATTCCACTGCTTTTTGAAATGCTAATGCCGCTAAAGGGCCATTGCCATAGTCAGCTTGCCAATGCACAGGATCAACTGTTACTACCATACCACTGTTTGCAAATTGACCATTGCGCTTGCTTGGGCTCCAACCATTTACCACCAATTCATTGGTATTACTTGATGCCGGAGCAATGATCCCGCCAGGGCACATACAAAATGAAAATACCCCATGTCCTTTGGCCTGAGTCACTAAGCTGTAGGCCGCAGGGGGAAGATAGGCTCCTCTAACTGCCTGGTGATATTGAATTTGGTCTATAAGGCTTTGTGGGTGCTCAATTCTTAAACCTAAAGCAAATGGTTTGGCCTCAATGGCTATTTGTTTTTGATGCAGTAGTTCAAATACATCACGTGCAGAATGGCCGGTAGCCAATATGACTGCATCCGCTTGAATTTGTTGCTGTTCGTTGACGATTAAATGGGTAATTTGACCATTTTGAATTTCAAAATCAGTGAGTTTAGTCTCGAAATGAATTTCGCCACCAGCTTGCAATATGGCCTCGCGCATGTTCTCAATAATACCTGGTAATTTATTGGTGCCAATATGAGGGTGGGTATTGATTCTGATATCAGGATCTGCGCCGAATTCTATAAAACTTTGTAAGACTTTTAAAACATCGCCTCGTTTTTTACTGCGGGTGTATAGTTTGCCATCGCTGTATGTGCCGGCGCCTCCCTCGCCAAAGCAATAATTGCTTTCTGGGTTAACTAGCAAAGATTTATTGAGGGCCGCTAAATCTCTTCGGCGTTTTTGAACGGTTTTGCCGCGTTCTATGACTATGGGTTGTATGCCTTGCTCTAACAAAGCAAAGGCTGCAAAAATCCCTGCTGGGCCAAAGCCAACGATTGCCACTCTGTGCTTGAGGGCTTTGTCTTTAATGTCAAAGCCTTGGGCATCAGGTATAAGGGCTTCGTTTTGATCATACACC
>JACCDP011064896.1_pt1 | contig 35260 bp, 42 predicted proteins | sample 7445841 | NCBI WGS metagenome assembly JACCDP01 (sample SAMN15323441, study PRJNA562643) | freshwater metagenome | isolation source: river surface water | place: USA:Blue River Watershed | collected 2017-08-17 | reverse complement strand
TGACGCCGACGCAGTACAGGTCCGCCTCGAGCTCAGCCTTCATCTTGATCTGGTGCTTGACCCTCTTGTCCTCCCACGCGCCCTTGGGGTCCTTGAGGACCAACCCCTCTTCACCCTCCGTGATTTTCTTCAGGTACAGAGTCTGGGCCTCCTCCATCGAATTTACAATCGAAATTGGGGCGACCTGGATCCGTCCAGGCTTCTCGGATACCAGCATCCGCCACCGCTCCTGGTACCCGATGGTGCACTTGCCCTTGCGGAAGCACTCGAGTGGAATCACGTCCCAAACGACAGCACGAATTTGCTCTGCAATTTTGGCAGTACCGGTCCCCTTCTGGAATTTTGTCAAAAGGCCGTTGCCCGTCTTGCGGTCCATAGGTTTGCCGTCAGGACCGGCCATGAGCAACTCGCCGTCGAGTACAAAGGGCTCGGCGCCCGTCAAGGCCAACACGTCCTTGTCGAGAACACCGAACAGGTCCAGCTCCTTACCAGCCCGTGACCTGTATGTCACCTGACCGTTCTCGACCAGAGCGTTGAACCGCATACCGTCCATCTTCGTTTGGGCAATCATAGGCCAGCTCAATTTAGTTTTGGAATCCATGGGACTCACGAGCATACAAGGGTAGCTGAGCTTGAGGTCCGGCCAGATTTTCTCGACTGTCGCCTCGCTCACACCACACTTGAGGTTGCGGCCAATGATGCGCCGCAGAACCTCCCGATCATCACCCGTCAGACGGCCGAGAAGAAGTGCAATGTGGTCTCGAGCATCGTGTCCGCGAAGCATACGCGTACAAACCTTCTTCTCGAGCTCGTTCATGGCGTGTTCAAGTGTGATGCGTTCGTCATTGGGTGCATCGGGATCGGGAATCTTTTTGATGTAAAAATTTATCATAGGGTCCAGGGCCAGACGGAAAGCATTCTTGAGAACGAGGTCTGCCGAATTTTCGGCCAAAATATCCTCCTTCTCAAGACGGCTGGACGTGTTGGCGAGAGCGTTGATAATTTGGAGAGCCATGTTTGTTTGGTACTGTATACTTACGAGACAGTACACTTGACCGGAGCATCACATGTTTTTGGTACACGAGCGCGGATATTCAGTGACAGATGATGGCCCTGAAAATTCATATGAGGTAAAAATGATTTAGAATAATCATCAAAACCTTCCGGTAGATATGTAAATGTGTCGTATCTTTGAGGTTCTATAAATCCCACTTGTTCAAGGTAAGTGGAGAGGGTTGTGAATGTGTAACCAAACTTGTGATAGTCGTGTTCGTCACGCTGCCCACCCCAGAACTGACCGTAAAGGGCGTGTAAATTACTCGTCTTTTTGTAGTACTCGAATGCACTTTCAATATCAGGTACTGCTATGTAAATATATGCACCCGGTTTCAAAACTCGATACCACTCACGGAGAACATCTAGAAATTCGTGGCGCCCAAAATGCTCAAGTACATGAGAGGCGTATATCTCGTCAATTGACGCGGCTTCGTAGGGCAAGTTTCGAATATCAGCATGAATATCGGCTGTACCACCTTTTATATCTATGTTTACATACCCATCCAGGTATCTATTACAGCATCCTAGATGCAGCTTCATAGGCACTCTCAATTAAGGGTATGAAATGTTTATTTAAAACTATATGGACGCGCCTATATTTTGCCCATCGGCCCGCCTTGGATTTGGGAATATAATCACGCAACTTTGTGACTATATAGATAAATACGGACCAGATGCTCTTGTTCATTCAAGTCTCAAAGATTTTGAGCGCGGGAAGGCATTTTCTTTCAATGTGAAATTTACAGATGAAATTCCTATGAAAAAGATCGAACCTGGAATATATTGCAACCCAGTGACATTTAATAAAATTTCACAAATTCTACCAAAAATTATGAAACCGTCGGCTGAACTCTTGAATCTTGATATGAAATTCAAGACTGCACTTCATATACGGTGTGGAGCAGGTGTCCAGGATTCTAAAGGTCTGGCCGGTCCTCACGATTCGTTCGTGACCCAAGCCACTTTCAATACCATAGATTCGATTATAGCCCAAGTACCAGGTCCTATATTCGTCGCATCCGACAGCACCCTCGTAAAGACTACTCTTAAACAAAAATGGGGGGACAAACTCGTCATGTTTAATTCCAGTATTACCCTTTCGTGCGACCCGTCAACGTGCGGTGGTGTGACCCAGTCACCCGAAAGCCTTATGGATGCATACAAGGAATGGTATATAATCAGTCAATGCGAGAACGTATATACAACAATGGGACCTGGTTTTTGTGAAAAAACCAATACAGGTGCTGGTCTCTCGACATACGGGTTCACAGCAGCTGCCTTTAACAAAAGGCAATTCAATATACTTTTGTGCGATGGCCGTGTTGCTCGGTATAACTAAATGATATTGAACCCTGGGCGGATGAGAGGGACTGCACAGTTGGTCCATCGCTTCGACACGCTATTCAGGGTCGTGTTCACATGCTCTTGAAGTTCATTGAGGCTCGCCTCGAGTACATGGACATTTCCCGACCTGTCGAATTCCTGAAACAAATCAACTAGTACAGCCACAAGCATCTCCATGACTTGGCGGATATCGTTCTTGCGCAGTCGGGCCTTTTCGCGTTGTTGAATTCTCCGCTTGAATTCATCCTCGTTTATGTCACCCATCATAAACTTGATGCGAAGGTCTCGATTTTCATTTTGGATATTCACCGTGTACCGTGGGATGACGACCCAACGCACGTGCCCTTCGATTCTATGAGCGTTGGCCAACCATGATGCAGTTTGTGGCGCGTTCATAAACACATTCCATTTTCGCGCCATCTCACGCCAGTTGGGCATGCCTCCACATGGAACGTCACCTGGATTTCGTGGCAAGTTTCCATTTCGCCTTTGAAATTCATAATAGTGAGGATTGTGAATCGTACCAGTTTCTACGGTCCCGCGCCGCCAACTAAAAGCCGTGTGACACTGTGTACAGTACATTTGATCACACCCATCAATTTTGAAAATCAAAGAGGCGCATTTTGGACACGGCCGTGAGTCCCTGGCCAAAAGTCGGGCCGTCGCCAAATGGGACTCATCGCACACGTGTTCCACATCCTTGTTCTGCCCGATGACCTCATGACAATCTGGACACGTCCAGTTATCACAGAGGCCGCACTTCCACGCCGTACTAAGGAAACCTTTGCAGTCTGCAAAAGGACAAGCCCGAACAAACTGCCGGCGCTCATTCGTAAGATTAGCACCCATACGCATCTCGAGTTCGGTGCGCCACCACCTAAAAAACTCGACTTCCAGACGGCGCTCATTGATAATTTTTTGAACATCAAACATCCGTCGACGGATGTCCACTTGAGCATCGAATTCATTTTCAAAATTGTGAGTTACGGCGTGAATTGCAGGATTGATCTGGGAAATGCGTATATTTTGATTACCAAGTTCTTCAAGTTTTCGCAATACATTATGGATATTTGAATCTATCTTTTGAATTTGCCGGGCAATTTCTACATAGGGTTGTGTAGCGGGCATGAGGCTCCGTTCACGATCAAGTAAGAGGTCCTCACGGCGGCTCTTATATGTCTTAGTCACGAATTTTGAAGTGAAATTCACTACGAGAATCTGGCGGTCCCAAGCCTTGCGACACGACATGCAGTGTGCATCCTGATCAGTGTCGATGAGATATCTTTCAGCACAAGCGGCGCATGAACGAAACGGACAATAGGGACACGTGATCAATTTATGATTCGATTTATTCAAAGATTCACAGCAGACGTCACAGGTCGTCATCTCTTCTTGTTAGACTCTATAGGTTTGGTTTTTTTAGGCCGGTCGTCACCCTTTTTTTCGGGGCGAAGATGAGGAGGTACATAAACGACCTTTATACCGTGCCGAGTCACCTGAGGAACTGGTTCTTCATCTTCGTCTTCTATATCTGCCCATCTAAGCTTCGGCTCACTCATTATTAAGAAGGAACCATCTTCTTTTTAACAGCCTTGATGGGTTTGTTAGGTTTGGGCTTGGGAGTCGGCTTGCTACTCGAAGGCCACTTTGCAAAGATGGCGTCGAGCTTCGCCTGACGCTCTTCATCTGTATCAACCATGTGCTGATGGTGTTTACGCACCTTCTCCATCACCTCTCCAGAGTATCCCGCTTCTTTCAGTGCCTGGAGGTGTTCGGCAATTGGGGGGCGCTTACCAGGATATTTTGCCATGAGAGTCAATATGGGTTCTAAATTATAATCAATAACCTGAGTTTTGACCGAATTGTACTGAGGCTTTGGATTTGCTTCGTAAAATGCAGTAACCTTGGACAAGAACGGTTCTGGGTCATCAAGGTGGCGAGCATAAAACTCGTGATCATATGGTGGGCTCCACGAGCTTTGTACAGGACCAGAGGGTGGGGCCCCCTTGTGAATTTTCGCAAGGATCTCACCGACTCTGCCAGTGTAACAGCTCGAGGTAAAAACCGCATCCGCGCACCCAACATAAGCGCGAGTGCGGAGTTGCGGACGCTTGTACATTTTGATTTGTAGTTGATGACTATTCTTCTGTACTGACCCAGACACGACACATTTTCTTTGTATATTGTAGATGGGCTCCTTTATAGGAATCTTGATAAAGGCGCTTCATTTTTTGCTCGTTATCTTCATCCTGGGTGCACCTTTTTTCGGGGACGCCTACATCCTCTCGATGCATTTTTTGATTGTGCCTTTCATCATGCTTCATTGGATCACAAACCAGTCTGTTTGTGCACTTACGGAAATGGAAAAGCTCGTGACCGGTAAGACGTGTGACGAAGAGACATTTTTTGGTCAGGTGGTGGGGCCCGTATATAAATTCAAGACAAAGGACGAAGAGAACCTGTTTGTTTGGACGCTGCTTGTGACGCTTTGGTTGATTAGTGCATTCAAGTTACACGACAGTGGTTTTGACTATTTGCGCCATGAGGTCCGCATGCTGCGCGCGCACTTCTTCCCCTAATCCTCCTCCTCGAACTCCTCGAGATCAGCGTGATCATCGTCATCACTCGACCCGGCATCAGACTCGTCAGCCTCGGCCAGCATGGCAGCCAGGCGATCCTGGACCGAAGCCGGAACCGGCTTGACCGGCCCCGTGTGAGGCGCGGTAACAACCTCGAACTCCTGAACGGTATCGGCGAGCGGGTTGCCATGCGTCTGGCACAGATCACAGTCGTCGTGGATCTCAGCATCCAGCGCATGGCTATGCACAACCTCATTGGGCTTGGCGGCCGCCTTCTTCTCCTTGGGCACCTTGGGCTCCTCACCAAGGGACTGGCGGAGGTGGCGCTTGCAGAACACCTCACCCTTCAGGGCCGAGAACTTGCAGGGCTCCTTCTTGCTCGTCTGAGCGGTGCAGCACTGCTTCTCACCCTTGGCAGGCTTGGCAGGCTTCTCGACCGGTGCCTCGACAACCGTCACAGCCTTGGGCTTCTTGGTATACTTGCGAGGAACCTTGATGGCCTGCTCAGCCGTCTCGAGATACTTCTCATGAAGCTCATCATACTTGAGGTTGTAATCAGTAGCGACCCGCATCAGGAACACGCGGTCACGCTCAGCCACGAGGGCATTGATGGCGGCAGTGAAGTTGGCACCCGAGGAAGCCATGTTGTGTTTTTGGATGATTGAACTGTGTAGATTGGGTGAGCTGGCTCGCACACGACACGCTTTTTCGCGTCTCGTTTGGGAGGTCCTTGGCCCTTTTTTTTTTGGGTGATGAAACCTTGAGGTTGCCTGTATCTGGCCTGCACATGACGTGTTTTTTTACTTGAAGCGCCCCTCCCGTACCCAAATATTACACAAATATTTTGTACCTTCAATTGGTGGTTCGCCACCATGAAGAGCAAAAGGGTGGCACCGGCAATCATCCCGGCCTAATGGTCTAAAAAATATTCCACCTCCAGTTTGGGCTCTTAATTTTGTGTCATTCCAATTTGGAAAACGAGTATATCCTTCTTTGAAATCATCATTGAGATATACAAGAAGTGTTGCGGTACGTTGACCACCCTCATTTTCAAACTTTATACAGTGCTCATTATCTTCACAGCATGCATCGTGATGAGGCAGATAACGTTGACCTGGTTTGTATCGTACGACCTGAATATCTTCACAATTTTCAAACGGTGCACCAGTAAGTTCCTGTGCCTTGGCGACGAGTTTCTTGGAGAGTGGGTGATCTCTAGGTAACCAGGCGGTTTCACTTGTACGTGTTGTATCGACAGATTCTGCAGCCACGAGAGTAGAACGAGCAAACTTTGGCTCGGCGAAATCAATGATCGCCCGACATTCTTCAGGCGTCAGGACAGGGCCAACCTCGGTGGGTGGGTCCCATGTCGCCGTCTCATCTGTATATCCACGGGCCCTTCTCTTGGGTAAATTCCAAAACCAAATGAGAAGTAGGATCGCGGCGACGATCCCAACCAGTACCAACCACATACTTATATTTACTTACTTAATTTTTCTTAGAGCCTTATTCACACGTTTGGCGGCGACCCGCGCACCTCCAAGGTTCTTGTTCTGGACCCGTTCGAGCAACGGGACTGCTTCACGAGCCAGGGGCAAGAGATCCTTGTAGTACTTTCGGCGTTGCCCCACAATCTTGAGGAGGCCCATGGTCCTCTCCGTATTCTTGACACCCTTCTCCTTCACTTTTCCTTTGATTGGATTTCTATGAGAAATTAAGCCTCTGTGAACAAACGAACCAGACAAGAGGGCCAGTGAATCTTTGAGCTGATATCTGAGTCTCTGGATAGGGATCCCAATTTTATATGAAAAAGGGAGGTGGAGCATCTTTCGAGAGGCGCCGGGATACACGGCTAGTGCCGTGTCGACCAGATCGATCACTTCATTCTGTCCAGTAATAATCTGGTATGTAATCACCTGGTACACACGACGGCCTGTTCCTGGGACTTGCATGCGCGGATTGTCATATGGAGATCTCGTAAAGTTCGTCACCTTGAGCCGAGCGTTAATACCCTTGTAGTTGCGATTCAGGTAACGAATGAACGCACCGAGATGGTTTGTCATAATTTTGCGCATACTAAATACATATGATGAGAGCTGCGACTCTGATCGCAATTTTTGTGGTACTGCAAATGTAAAATCAAAATCAGATGTGCGTCGAATAAATGGGGCTAGTTTTTGTCGGCGAGTTTGAAGGTACAAACGAACCGCCATTCCACCGGTGCAAAAGATCGTGAGACCCCCACCATATGCCCGGACCAGCCGTGTTGTGCCTTTGCAAAACTCCATAAATAGCCGGGGAATGGCCCATTTGAACGACCGCTGAGAAACGACCGGCACTCTTACATTCTTGGGACCCATCAGTCGCTCGATGCACTGGTATGCATTATTAAGCATAATTTCAGAGTGAAATGTACCAGAGTGAAAAACTGACTTTTTCTTTGGGGCGTAGTATCCATCATACCCCTCCGGTCCCAGAAATTCTTTGGACAAATTCCCAAAGACGAGTTTGTTGAGCTCGGTGTAACTCAGCCGTTGCCCACGACGCCGATCAGTCTCACGGGGGAGCTTTCCAGCGTTTTTACCAAACAGGAGTTTGGCTGCCTTGGCTTGAGCACCCAAAGTCGTCCCAGTCCCTATGGCCACGCGCAGGAGGTGCCGAGTCTGTTCACCCAGTGGGTACTTGCTCTTGAGAAGCTTTTCGATATTTCCATGAGTCAGGTCGAAGAGCCGAAGAGTCTTTTTGACTCGAAATTTACAGAGATTACCATACTCGCGGGCCAGTCGAGAATCGTCTGTGAGATAAAAGGCCCGCGTGTCTCTGAGTAAAATTTCACATGACTTTTGACCCAGGCCTTTGAATAGAATTTTACCCGAAGGTAAAATGGTCTCTGAGAAAACCATCCTACTCTGTACCTACAAATTTTATTTGTGAAATGTAAGATGGCGAATGCCAACAAATTTGTCGGCCTCCTCATGAACTCCCGGACACAGGCTCACGCGTTTCACCTGACGACGCCATCTTTTGCCGAGCACAAGGCCCTCCAGGCGTACTACGAAGGTATCATTCCTTTGCTCGATTCGTGGGCCGAGGCGTACATGGGAAAGTACGGTCGGCTCAAGAAAATCACAATGAACAAGCGCGTTGCACGGGACCCGAAGAAGGCCCGTCTGTATTTTAAATATCTTTTGGCGAAGATTCGCTCGCTTAAACTTCCCCGTGGGGATTCATACCTGAAGAATATTCAGGACGAGATTACCGCCCTGATCCGTTCCACATTATATATGCTGTCACTGAAGTAACCACACCCAGCCAGGCTACTAGCATTTTAGCAAACCATTCAATTTCAGTTTCATAATCGTACCGATGATCAACTACTGCCTTTTGGGGAATCTGAGGAATTTCGTCTGTAAAATGAGGTAAAAGCCGTGCCGAAGGATCCTTGACTCCTACCGACCACTTGGGCATCCACATATAGGGGACCACGTGATCGTTTTTGCGTCCAAAAATCTCCCGGAAGATTTTCTTATAATTTGACTCGCCATACTTGCGCAGCGCATCTGCCCACGCGTACCCGACTGCATCACTCATCCCGTTCTTTTGGCGCCACGCGATGCTCGGCGGAAGGAGGTCAGAGAATGTTTCGCGCAGGAGCCACTTCTCATACCCCTGATATGGCATACGCAACTCCGGTGAAAATCCGTCCATAACATATTCAATCACATCGCGATCAAAGAATGGTACACGGAGCTCGAGGCCATGGGCTGCGGTCGTACGATCGGCTCGAAGTACGTCGAACATATGAACATCTCGAACTAGACGCATCGTCTCGCGTTGGAACTCATCGACATTTGGCGCGTCATGGAAGTACAGATACCCACCAAATAGTTCATCGGATCCTTCACCGCTCAAGACGACCCGAATATCGGTATTAGTCTTGATGTATTTGCTCAGTAGATACATAGGAATTGACGCTCGAATCGTGGTAGTATCGAACGTCTCTGTGTGTCGTATAACATCACGAATTGCAGCCAGGCCCTCCTGGATTGTAAAAATGACTTCGGTGTGATGAGAGTCGATATGGGCCGCCATCTCACGCGCCGCCTCGAGATCAGGAGATCCCTCGAGACCTATCGAGAAGGTTTTGAGCTTGTGGGCCGAGCCGAGGGCTTTTTGCGCCAGAGCCGCCACGATGCTCGAATCAAGACCCCCCGACAAGAAGAACCCGATGGGTCGTTCAGTCGTCAGTACTCGCTTTTCGACCGCCTTGAACATGAGATCACAAATTTGATCCTTCACAAAGTCGATATCATCGTCGAGTCGAGGGCAATCCCAGTAATTTGGGGCCCAGCACACAAATGCGTCCAGCTTTGAATCATAAATGTGACCTGGTGGGAAAATTTCAATTTTCGACTGAAATTGAAGGAGTCCCTTCATTTCAGATGCGAAAGCGATCCCTCCCGCATCGGGTCGAGTGTAAAACAGGGGCCGAACACCCACGGCATCACGGGCCGCCCACATATTCTCGCCGTCCGTGTATACAAAGGCAAAGTCGCCACTAAACATCTCGCACGCGAGCCCGAGGCCGTTGTTGATGATGGTGGGCAAAATGACTTGACAGTCTGATTCGCCCTTGTGACCACCGAGCTCTTCATAATTGTAAATTTCGGCGTTCGCCACGAGGTGCAAATCTTCAAAAACGATCGGCTGACACGGCTCCTCTTGACCATTGATTGCGAGGCGCCAAAAGTCGAGACATGCCTTCCCTACAAGTCGACAATCTGTATCATCTGGTCCACGGTGAGCCAAAGATCCTGGACGGGGTAATATGTGGTTATCTGTACCCAGTGCAGCAAAAATGCCACACATTTCTACTAGAAATTGGGGTCGACCATTTTAAGTGCGTCGAGACCAGGAACATCGAAAAAGGTCTGGAGTTTTTCAGTTGAAAGTTCAAATCCACCTGAACCTGGAACCGTGGATTCGGCTTTGACGAGATCTTTTAGTTTAATTTTTCCCTGATTTACAAAATTCAAAATTCCAGTAGTTCCGCTTTCAACGAGTTCTGGGATTTTCGGGAACAGATCAGGTACAATGGTGAGTGACGTGGAAATATCGTGAACCGAGTCTCGGCGACCGAGCATTTTTGTAAAAAAACATTTAGGGTCGCCATCGAGCGTACAAGGGTACAGGATTCTCAGGTACAAGACGTTGGGTTGAAGAATGCGCTCGAGTTGAATGCGCCACTTGGAGTACACGCGATTCTCGAGATTTGGGACATCTTCCTCCGTATAAGCCGATGCGCTTGAACCGTCGTAGACCAAACCCGACCCGAAAACAGTAAGATGCGTCCCCGTATCCCTACAGGCTTCCATGAGATTCAGTACACCAAGATAATTTACCTGGTAAGTCTCTGTCTCGTGTGAATCACACCATGCACTGGTTGGTCTGCCAGCAATTCCAGCTGCACAGATGACGAACCGGGCACCCGAACGACGAATTTGCTCCCGAATTTCATCTGGTTTCTCGAGCCGCACTGAAGATTCGAGCACCGTACGGCCTTGGGTCCGTAGAAACTTGACGCAATTTTTACCCAAAAATCCACTCGCCCCAAGAACGAGATAGTCGTACTGTTTCGAATAACTCGATGACCGGTCTTTGTCAGAAATAATGAGCTTTGACTCGTCAACTCCTAAAAGTGCATCAAATCCAAACGCTGGATCTTTCCAATAGATATTTTTGTCTAGATTCTGGTCGAATTTTCCGTCCAGAATATACACGACTTCATTGTCATCTTCGAGCGTCACGAAAGCATGAGGAGATCCGGCAGGGACGTATATAGTGTCACCAACATGAAGAACCTTGACCGTAGGCTTCCCATCTGACCAAAAAAAATCCTTAATACTCCCCTTTACGATATATAGATACTTGGCATATGGGCTTTGATGAAGCCCGCGAAGGACGTTCTTGCGACTTTTTGATACAAGAATCTCTTTTGGATAAAATGGCAAGTTTTTTAGGGCGTGAAGAACTCCACGCTCGTCGGCGAACATATAGACTCTATACACCGCCCCCTTTTATTTGCCACCAATCACGATTTGCCGTGTACCAGTTCCACGTCTTGGCGAGACACGCGTCAAAATCGGGATCCTCCGTCCACCCGAGTTCACGAAGATTCGTACTATCTATACAGTAACGCGAATCATTATAAGCTCTGGGATCGGGGATCTGGATGGCTCGCGCCCCGTCCCTAAACTTGGAGAGCTTCTCGAATATTTCAGTGACTGAATATTCATGCCGACTTCCAATGTTGTAGGTCTGCCCTATTTGACCACTTTGAATGATCAAATCTACGGCTCGAGAAACATCGTCGACGTAAATAAAATTGCGCCGATACTCACCATTCCCGTGAATTGTACATGGCGTCTCGCTAAGCATTTGACGAATGAAAATAGGAACGAGTTTTTCGGGGTACTGCTTCGGTCCAAATACGTTGTTCCCGCGGGTTATAATATATGGTATATTCCATGAATGACCATAGGCCCGTACATACAACTCGGCGGCCGCCTTTGAAGCGGCGTACGGCGTCGTGGGGTTAAAAGGCGACGTCTCGTCACTGATTCCATCGGGTCCAACTTCACCGTACACCTCATCCGTGCTTATGTGAATGAATTTCTTAACGTGAGAGGCGTCTTTCATAACCTCGAGGAGGACCTGGGTTCCTATAACATTGTCCTTCGTGAATTTGAAGGATTTTTCAAAACTAAGATCTACACAAGATTGTGCCGCGAAATGAACGACTATATCTGGACGAAACTCTTTGAAAATATGCAAAACATGGTACTTTTCAGTAATATCACATTTGATCCATGTGTACCGCGAACCAAAGTCGTTTCGTACGTTGTGTTCACGGGCCACGTAATCCCCGCGGTCCAAATTCAAAACCTGGACTTCGGGGCGCGAATCGAGAATCCATTCTATGAAATTCGAACCTATGAACCCAAGCCCGCCGGTCACGAGAATTTTCATATATGTTTACTCTCTTGATTTTTTAAATGTCCTGAAAGCGCATGGACCTTGCCGCAGAACATTCCATTTTTTGAAATAAATTTATGATCAAAATAGAACGGCCACGTCACTGTTTCTCGACTCGACTCGAGCTCGTCTGGATACCGTGCATGGACTCCCTTCTCGTTCTTACCACCAATGAATGCACATAATGGAAAAAACCCCAGGTGTTCCATTAGATTGCGTTCACATAACCTAACAAATACGAAAGTTTCATCGTTGAAAAGAAAATGACCGCACCCCTGAAGCGTGCGTTCACGCAGAACGTGGCGCATACGATTCCCCGTTTGTTCAGGATTCTCCATCTGTCCAATGGTCAGAACATCTTTGACGAACCTGGACGGAATGACACAGTGTCGATCACATACGCCGCCGTGAAACTCGGCATTTGGAACCCATATATGTTCGTTATCAAGTGTAGGGTGGGGGGCCAGCCAGACCCAGTCGGAACGCGTCACGACAATGCGGTCATATTCTTCTTTCAAATTTTGATACAAAAACCAACGAAGATACACCAAGAGGCCACCTGATCCTGGGCGATGTATCGGTTCGCAAATTGGAGCGATCCAGTCACCTGGAATATCCACGAGATTTCTCCATCCAGGATTCATTATATCAAATTTTTTGGCCCAACATGAAGAAGTTTCATGACACTCGAAGATGTATTTGGCGTTTTCATGATAAGGCGTGACCTCCTCTTCACGGGAATCGCGATGTATACACAACGCCAAATCCGCGCCAAGTTCATCGAGTACGTATTTCTTAAAACGATCCCATGTAACATCGGGTATTCTTATCTGCCCTATCACACATACAAGAGTCTTCATACTAGTAAATTTAAACTCGCTTTTATCTGGTCCATACACTTTGGAACCCGTCTACAACGGGCTTCAGGCCCGCCCGAGTAAATATCTCTTTCACTCGAGTATAATTACACCGTTCAGGTGAATCTGATTCGAAAATTACAGTATTGAGTTTATTTGGAAAGTCTGGATTTTCATCTAGAAACTGCTCTAGGAACCCTTCACAGTCCGCCACTAGACAATTAAATGTCACGTCATATCGCTTCTCGAGTTCCTCTACTGTAAACGTCTCCACATGTGATGTGCTTTCCGTCGGCGTCGTAAAGTTTCCATATCCCCCAAGTTCATTAAAAGCCAGAATATTAAACTGAAGTGGTTTCCGTGAAACCGCCCCCACTACAATGTTGTACTTGGATCGGTTCACAAGCTTATTGTGAATAAGTGCCGCGATGACCGTAACGTCCGGTTCGACTGCTACATGCTTCGTAGGATCGTCGAGTTTAGAATTTATAACATACGAGACGGTGCCATATCGGGCCCCGAGTTCAAGAACTTGGGCATTACTTGGGATATACTTGTTACACAGCTCCTGTTCGTCAACTTCCATCTTGGTCGTGTCAATCGGCTGCCCATGTTTGTTAAGGAACATTTAAAGTTAAAATCCTTTTCATCTTTATATGTCGGCTTCAAAAATAGTAGTCAGTCTCACAAGTATTCCACCACGCTTTTCCAAACTTCCGCAAATAGTCGAGGCCCTGTGTCAGCAGATGTGTCACGAAGTCTGGGTCAATATTCCAATGAAATACAACCGCTTTCCAGATTGGGACGGTTCAGTTCCTGAGTTTACAAATTCAAAAGTGAAATTGAACCGTGCATGTGAAGATTGGGGTCCAGGGACCAAGTTCCTTGGACCGGCACTCGGCAGTGACGCGGATCTCATAGTGTATGTAGATGACGATACTGTATATGATCCTCGTCTCGTCTTGAATTTGTTCAAGTGGCACCTAACGGATCCAAAGAGCGCATGGGGTATGAGTGGCTTCAATTTTGTAGATTATTTCAAAGGCCACTATCCACGTACACATGGTGTCCCACTTGACGTTCTTGAAGGATATGGCGGGGTGATTGTCAAGGCTGAATGGATTCGCACAGCCTTCGCCGAGTTCAAAGAACTGCTTTCTGTGACGTGGCACGATGACATGATCCTCTGTAACCTCCTCCAGAAACACGGGATCGCACGCAAGACGATCCACGTCCCAGAATTTCATATAGGAATTGCCCTTCAGCAGCTTCAGTACGGGTTCGAAGCAGACGCGCTCCATCACGTTGCAGGTGAAGGTGGTCACGTGAAAAATAACATGACAATTCTTGAAAATTTTGATAAACTAGATAAGAATTATTATACCAAAAAGAACTAATGAAGGCGGCTCTTATCACGGGTGTTACGGGGCAGGACGGAAGTTACCTGGCCGAATTTTTGATCGATAAAGGTTATGATGTGTATGGCCTGGTCCGGTACTGTTCGGAACCTAAGCATGAGCGAATTCAACATCTGGAGGGACTGAAGATTGTTCGGGGTGATCTCACCGATTCACCACGGCTCGCAGCTATTATACGTGATATCGCACAGTGTAGTTATAATCGTATAGAGGTGTACAACTTGGCGGCTCAGTCACATGTAAAGGTTTCTTTCGAGCAACCTGAGTACACTGCGAATGTAGACGCACTCGGGACGCTCCGGTTGCTCGAGGCTATTCGAATGTCTGGATTCCCTCCTGATATTTTTAGATTTTACCAGGCGGGTACGAGTGAGATGTTTGGTAAATCACCCGCTCCTCAAAATGAAGCGACCCCTTTTTGGCCTCGGAGCCCTTACGGGGTCTCGAAAGTGTTTTCATATTGGATTACACGAAACTATAGAGAATCGTACAACATGTTCGCGTGTACGGGCATACTGTTCAATCATGAATCAGAACGTCGTGGCGCCGAGTTTGTCACGCGTAAAATTACACTCGGCCTTGGCGAATGGCTCAAGACGGGCCGGACGCTCCAGCTCGGAAACCTAGACGCCAAACGTGATTGGGGGCACGCGGAAGATTATGTAGAGGCAATGTGGCTCATGCTTCAGCAGCCCGAACCTGAAGATGTTGTCATTGGGACGGGGCAGACGCACAGCGTCCGGGACTTTATACACGAGGCCCTGAAACACATCCCCGGTGAGTTTTCCTGGCAAGGGGATGGCGTCGAGGAGAAACTCGTGAGTGCACAAGGTTCAGTGGTTATAGAAATAAATCCAGATTTTTATCGCCCGGCCGAAGTGGATCTGCTCGTAGCAGATTGTACACTGGCCCGGGAGAAGCTTGGGTGGAGCCCTAAAAATAATTTTTCTCAATTGGTTAAACGAATGATAGAACAAGATAAAATATAGAATCTAAAGATTAGTATGCTGATCGACACGTTCATGTTCTATAATGAGTTTGATGTGCTTGAACTTCGGCTTGAGATCCTCGACGAGTATGTTGATCGCTTTGTGCTCGTGGAAGCCGAGGTGAATCATATCGGGGAACCCAAACCACTTTATTTTAATGAAAATAGAGAGAGGTATTCAAAGTGGTTGCACAAGATTGAACATATTATTATCACTGCGAGTGAATCACCAAAAGACTCGAATCCTTGGTCACGTGAAAAATATCAGCGAAATGGAGTATTGCGCGGATTAGAAGGGGTTCCAAATGAAGCACTGGTAATGATCAGTGACGTTGATGAGATACCTGACTTGGCGAAGGTGCGGTTCGAACAACTCCCCCATATTGTATGTTCGGTACATATGTTGATGTTTGAATACTCTTTTGATTATCTTTTCACTGGCGAGCCATGGTTTGGGACGGTTATCACAAATTGCGAAATTTTCAAACGAGCCGGACCTAATTATCTACGGGATAATCGCTGGAAGTTTCCGTGCTTTCAGGAAGCGGGGTGGCATCTGAGCAGTTTCGGTAGCCCTGAGCATGTACGCAACAAGATGAGCACTTATGCTCATGCACGGGATGAGACGCATCGTATAGAAGATGCTGATACATACCGATCATGGATTGATGGAGGGATCCATATCGATGGAAAGACTCAACTTATTCGCCGTCCACCCGAGGTTCCTCTACCAGGATCCATCGAAGTTCTGCGTCGGCTACAGCTGGGGACCTTCCCATGAACCGTTCCTTGAGACGGAGCAATTGAAGAACTTCGGTACGTTCTAAAAATCTAAAAAAATTCCATTTTTGTTTTCTATTTGAGTACGGTCCGTCACGATCTAGCAGCCCCTGACAAACCGGCCACGTCACTTGCCTGAGTTCGTGGAGACCCTCTTCGACCTCGGTTAAACGTTCGAGAACATGACGGTGAAATTCATCCATATTAAAGTAGAGCTGCACATCCTTAATATGGATCTTGAAACCGATTCGGTAAGGGTTGGAACTTATACCGTAAGCGTCGTAAAGGACGATCAATACATTGGGAATTGCCTGCGCCAAGGAGCCGAATGGGACGGCTGGATGCGATATGACCTCCCGCACCTGGTCAAACCCGGTACCGACATTCTAGACATTGGTGGAAATATCGGTTGGAACGCGCTCATGTTCTCGGAGTATGGTCCGGTTCATACATTCGAACCTCTATTTCATAAAATTATTAGTAAAAATATAGTCCAAAATTCGACTCTCCATCCCATTACGTTGCATCCATACGGTCTTTCAAATAATGATCAAATATGTGAATTTTGGTTACCAAAGTATGACGGGTCACTTTGCAACTGGGGTGGATCGAGTCTAAGAAACACTCCGGCTCACGGTCGTGGACCCATCTCGGCCAATGTGAAGACACTGGATTCTGTGTATCATGGAACGCCGAGTCTCATAAAACTCGATGTCGAAGGTCATGAACTCGAAGTTCTCCAGGGGGCCGAAAAGACCATTCGTGAACACCTCCCAAATCTGTACGTTGAAATTTTTGACTTTGAAAATGGACCAGTCCCGTTATTTCTCAAAGAAATTGGTTATACACGAATCCTCCCCCGACCCGAGCACAACTATCTCTTCCTCAGTCCGCGCATTGATAGTTGACGCAGATGGCCGCCCCGAGAGCTAGTAGGATCCCTAGCCATTGAATCCAGTGATTGAATTTTTCACCAAAAATAAAGTACGCCACAAGTGCACCTCCTATCACGATCATCGCCTCCCACATGATGCACGTCCACATGAGGGATTTACACGCGAGGCTCTTGATAAGGAAAAATAGTACAAATGCCCATGCAAATACACCGATTGCCAGGTGTTTTTGAGCGCCATTTTCCACGTACCATTTCAGGTGGGCATTCCCGAAGAGTTCGGCTGCAGTCATCGCAAGGACATACGCCGCGGCCATTCGGTTCTACTTTTTGAAAAGAAAATATAAAATGGACGTCGCATGGTGGACTTCTCTATTGACGTTCTGGATTGGCAGTCCACTTGATAGAAAAGGACGCGAGATCCTTGTTCGAATTTTATTTTCAAATTCACTCGAGTTTAGGGTCGCATTGCTGGCCCATCAAATAAAGTTCTTAAAAACATGATAAAATAGGATGCCCAATTGGCTTTTTGTCGGGCCCCAACTCTTGGCCGGTATAGGCCAAGTTACAAAGCAGTATGCCGATCTCATGGATGCTGAATATTGCGAACTCGGTCGCGCCCCTCAAAAACAAAGGTATGACAGAGGATTCGCTTTTGTACTGCCAATTGCTCAGCAGCTCGATGTGTTTGATCAGTACAAGAAATGGGCACAAAAGTGGATATATATGACCGTATGTGAGACCGAGCCCGTGAATGAGTGTTACGGCCTCCTGAAACGGTACGGAGAAATATGGGTTCCAAGCGAATTTGCTCGTTCGCGCCTCGAAAAGCAGTTTCCTGAAATAACATGGAGGCTTCTGTATCACTGGTCGGCTCCAAAGATCCCACGAGCGCCAATTGATACAAACCCTTATGTTTTCTATACCATCGGTAATGTTATGGACCCTCGAAAGAATATACGAGGACTCATTGATGCTTATTTGCGATGCAATTTTGGTAACTCGGCTCATCTCGTGCTCAAAGCAACGTGTAACCAGCCGGTTCAGTGGCGCGTTCCGGGTGTCACGGTTATTCAGGGACTTTTAAGCGACGAAGAACTCGAAAAGGTGCACGAATCGGCACACTGTTACGTCAACTGCTCCCACTCCGAGGGTGTCGGTATGGGGGCGGTCGAGGCTGCACTCAGGTCCAAACCCGTCGTGATAACCGATTACGGGGGACTGCAAGAATACGTCAAGACGCCCTGGATCGTTCCGTGCAAGGTAGGTCCAATAGGGTTTGATGATTTCTTATTCAAAAAAGAACACAACTGGGGATGGCCCGACCTCAATGTGCTCCAGGCCCATCTCAAGGATTGTTTTGAGAAAAAAGTCACTACATGGGATCATTCATGGACCCGAAGTATAATGGACCGAGTCAAAGATTGCCTCGAATGTAGTTCTTGAGAGAGTTGAGCCCGCGGCGCGCCGCATTCGCCGCGTTCACGGGGCGATTAGAGGCGGCATTGATGGCTGCAATCGTCAGGTGCTTACGGGCCATGTTGAGTTTGGCCTTGTTCACACGATTCGTCTCGAGTGCTGCAGCCTGGGATGCGTTTTGAGCACCCATAGCCAGTTGATTGGCCGCCTTTGTATTAGCGGCAATTGCACGGTTCATATTAGAAACAACGTTCTGCCCAGACGCGAGGGCCGCGTTTGCCGTAGCAGACGCGTTAAGGGCCTGGGCCGCGCGCGTAACGTTGGTCGCCGCAGCCTGAAGAGGAGCGTTCATCGCCATTACATCTTGTGACGATTAAAATTCAGGAGACTTCCGGGCTGGTACATCAGCCCCAGTGGCGTACTCGACCCAGTAATGCGCACCCCAAACTGCAATAGCCACGACAATCGAGCTTGAAAGGAGGAAGCTCTTGGTCGAGTTTAGGTACAGTACCGTATCATCAATGACCTGTATACCCGTGGGTTTCTTTATAAGACGCGGGGTGACCCAGACGAGGAGGAAGTTTATGACGAGAGCGGCCCATACATAATTCCAGTCCATTACAATTCAACAAGAAAATTACACGGCGTGCTTTTTGCAGAAGTTCCCACACGTCGCCTTGAACCCACACTGCTTTCCCTCCAGTGTCTTGGCTTGGCAGCGGACCCCCTGTGCGAGCACCCCCCTTTTCATTTTGGGAGGGGGCACAGCCGTCTCCTTTGGCTTGGGAGCCTCCGTCAGCATCTTGATTGCAGGGCGGGCCTTTGCGATCGCAAGGGCCTTTTCCCGCGCCTTGAGGGCCGTATCAGCCATCTTTTCAGGCTCGGGATGCCCCCACATGAGCGAGTCGTGATAGTACCGCCACCATAGGGGACACCGCGACGCATCCTGAACCACCGGGACTCGGGCAGTCTGGTAGGCAGGCTTCATTTTGCAACTTGAGGACTAGACGCAACTCGGGTCATTTGGCGCCAACAAGACACGTTTTTTTTGTCCAAATCTAACAAATGCAGATCTTTGTGAAGACCCTTACGGGCAAAACCCTGACGCTCGAAGTCGAGTCGAGTGATACGATTGCAAATGTCAAGGCGAAAATTTCAGATATGGAAGGGATCCCATCGGAACAGCAGCGCTTGATTTTTGCAGGAAAACAACTCGAGGATGATCGCACGATGGCAGATTACAACATATCCAAGGAGTCGACTATCCATTTGGTTTTGAGATTGCGCGGAGGTGCGTAAATTTCTATGTAAAATATAATGGACGCACTCAAATTGTATGGTCAGTTTCGTGTATGGAGCGGTGTCGTCGTTTTGATGTGCGTCGCGTCTTCGTTTTGCGCATCAGGTGGGTACTTGGTAGCCAATCCAGATAAACGCACAAGTAAAACATCGGGAAAAGTCCAAGATCCAAAATGTACTCAAGGTCCCAAGTGTACTGGAAATGTGAGTTACTCGGTTAATACAAAACCTTATACTATTCAGGCCGAATGGAACCAAACGGTCACATCTGGTCAAATGGTCGACGTATATTATCAGCCGAGTCAACCTGCAGACGGGACCGTGAATCCAATTCCTAAATTCATGGGTCCTGGATTCATGGTCACTGGAGCGTGTATGATTCTATGTGCAATTCTCATAGGGTATGTATTTTCCCAACTCGGTAATAGAGGAAAGGCGGTCGTGGGTGGTGTAACGGCCGCATCCGATGCGTATTCTATATTTTCAAGAGACTAACAACAAAGTTCTGGATGGACCCTAATTTCTTTCAGGATTTGAAAAGCGATACCTTGGTCGAGGAGGGCTCCAAGTGCAGACCAATGTTCAGGACTCAAAGCATCCGGATGTCCATGGTACAAAATCATCAAAATTTTGAGTACTACTGTATCTTGTTTTTGTCCAAAATGCCAGGTTATAATTTTGGCTCTTTTAATCACATCAACGACCGAAGTTGGTTCGATTTCGGTCAGTGATGTACACAAACACGCGACGATTCGCGACTCCATTAATATCTTGATATATTTTAGTCATGGGTATCTGTCCAAAGAAATTCGGCCCTTACTTTTGGGGAGCGCTCCACTTGGCGTGCCTATATGGCGGTGACCCGAAGGTCCTCGAGAGTTTTGCACAGAGTTATCTTGAAGTTCTCCCGTGTCCAGCGTGTAGGGTGCATTTCGCGGAGGTGCTTCAAGAGGTTCCCTTTCCCGTGAATGGGACGCGCCAGGAAATTTTCGAGTGGTCGGTCGTCGTACACAACGTCGTGAATGCGCACCTGGACAAACCTCAGGTGACTTTCGATGAGGCTCTTGCCATTTGGACCTCTGGATGTGATGGTGACCCTATTTTTGATTTGAAAACAGTTATTGCGATTGTAGCCCTGATCGCTCTTGTCGTTTTTCTTCTACGTAACAAGTAATGGAGGGGCCCAAGTACTCCTCGACCCTATTTTACAATGTAGTAAAATATGGAAAATTCGCAATTTTAGGGGCCCTTCTCGTACTTGCGTTCATTAATGGTCACAAGGAGTATGTAGCGGATAATCCACGCAAGTTCATGTGGGACTCGTTCATTATGGGCCTCACGTCAGCTTTGGCAGTGGCGTACGTGGCTCAGGTGAGGGGCCGCGTAGATTTGATTCCAAATTTAGCATTCTTGGCATTCTTTCTCTTTTTTGCATATAATGTTGTTCGTGAAATGAGTGGTCTCAATGCAGCCGTCATTCATGGTGAGGAAAAGCTTTCACAAGGCGAGACGTTTCAGGCGCGCCTTTTGGCCCGACCCGTCACGGCTCTTTTTGGAATTATCGCAGTCATCCTGATTTTACTGGCGGCCCTGGCACACCGTGGGCACCCTCTCGGGTTCGCACCACTGCTTCGCGAAGGCCTCGTGTTTGGAGGCTTGGCGGCTTTTGGTGAGGCGATCATCGCGTGGAATCACGACGAGGATGCACAGTCGATCGCAAGCGCGACAGGTCTCACATTTGTCTTCTTTTTTGGGGCCCATCTATTGCTTCAATTTGGTGGATTCTATGATCACATATTTGGGAGTTTTTGAACATTCATCTGCAGATCGGTTCCAAAATTGGCGGGCATGACATACGATGGATGGATCGCGTATATATTCAAAAGATTCTTCTGTGACAGGTAGCTCATATAGTGATCAATTTGCATTGTAATTTCAGGCTCGCGGTGCTGAAGTAACTTTTGGGCACCTTTTTGACTGACCATATATCCATGAAGCCCCCAGAAATATTTAGCAACGCCAATTTCAGGTGAAAATGATGACTGACACATCTTGCACCAATGGCCGAGGAGGATCACGTCCCAATCATCTGGGAATCGCCCTTCTTTCTCGACGATTGACTTGATGAGCTGTTTATAAATTTTAGGGTGAATCCTTGCGTCGTCTTCAAAAATTACCGCATACTCGAGACCATCTCTGACCATCTGTTCGTAGATTGAATAATGACTCATATAACACCCTATCATTCCATGTGTCAGTTGCCCGTCACCCATGCGTTTTTTAGTCTTTGAAAGGTGGTCGAGACCTATCCACACTTTGGGCGACACGAGTTCTTTCATATCATCGGCCGTAATTTCATATCCATTAACCGCTTCGACGCGGTTACAAGGCCTTTCGGCCAAATCAGATTTCTTATATTGTTTGTTGAAATGGACCATACGATCTTTATTTTTACGCATATTGATCACAAATGTCTGAAAATTATTGGCCAGTGGTACTTTTGGTTCAGAGGCTGAGACCAAAAAAACGAGTAGTGTCACCGTCAACAAAATGATGATGAGTACCAACCCGAGAACCAAAGGATCCATCTACATTTTGGCAAGAAAATAAAAGGTTCAGGCCTGATCATAGTAACATGCAATATGAGCGACTCAGTCACGTCGATCACATACTCAGGAGACCAGATACATACGTCGGGTCCCTTGCTCACGAGTCTGGACAATTCTGGGTCCGGTCCGGTGATCACTTCGAGTTTTCTCAGCTTTCTGTTTCACCTGGACTGGTGAAGATTTTTGACGAGGTTCTGGTCAACGCAATTGACCAGTGGTCTTTACACCCCAAGAAGGTATCGGAGATCAAGGTCCACGTGACACCAGAAGGCACGATTTCAATTGAAAATTCAGGGGTCAGTGTCCCCATCAAGAAACACGCCACCGAAAAGGGTCCAGATGGAAAGCCGCTCTGGATTCCTGAGCTCATCTTCGGCCACCTGCTCACGAGCTCCAATTACAATGATGATGAGCAGCGTGTAACTGGGGGGCGCAACGGCTATGGTGCGAAACTGGCCAATGTCTTTTCCAAAAAGTTCTGGATCGTCATTAGCGACGGCAAGAAGATCTATCGGCAGATTTGGTACGAGAATATGAGCCGTTGTGATCCCCCAGTTATCGAAACCAAGGTGGCGGCTGTTGGTGTCCTGGTCGGGTTCGTCCCGGATTTTGAGCGCTTCGGGGGTCCAGGTGGGTTTGTTCGTCTTGCCGAAAAACGTACATGGGACGCCGCCATGTGGTGTTCCAAGTGCAAAGTGAGTTTCAATGGACGAATTTTGGAGGTGAATTCGATCGAGGACTTTGCACGCGACCACCTTGGAACGGTTCCACTGGCTAGAGCTCATTTCGAAAACTTTGATGTGGTCGTAGGTCATTCGACGAGTGGTGCCTTTCAGCAATGTTCTTGGGTCAATGGTATCGCGACGACCAAGGGTGGGACCCATGTTGAGAAGATCGCCAAGGTGCTGTGTGACGAAATCGCCAAGGACAAACGGCTGTCAGGACTCAAGCCTGCCCAGATTCGCTCCGGGCTGTTTCTATTCATTCGGGCCGTGATCGTCAATCCAACATTCTCAAGTCAAACCAAGGCCGAATGTACATCAAAAATTCTGGATGCCATTCAGCCCAAGCCCAAGTTCATCAAGGATGTTTTCGGAACGGGTATCCTCGAAAGCCTCGTAGCACTTGGTGCAGCCAAACTGGATCGCGAGCTCAAAAAGACAGATGGTTCCAAGAAGACGCGGATTTCTGGTATCCCAAAACTCGACGACGCCAACTGGGCTGGTACTCACCGATCGCATGAGTGTACGCTGATCATTACGGAGGGTGACTCGGCGAAAACCCTTGCCATTGCCGGGCTGAGCGTTGTAGGCCGTGACCGTTTCGGCGTGTTTCCACTCCGGGGCAAGCCGCGCAATGTACGGGACGCTTCGGTAAAGCAGGTGACCGAAAATGAGGAATTCAGCAACCTGAAGAAGATCCTTGGTCTCCAGCATGGCAAAATCTACAATTCCGTGAGAGAATTGCGGTATGGCCGACTCATGATCATGACGGATGCGGACCTTGACGGCAGTCATATCAAGGGTCTGGTCCTCAACATGTTCCACGTGTACTGGCCCAAGTTGATCGAGCTTGGGTTCGTCGTTAGCATGGTCACACCGGTCATCAAGGCTGGCAAGGTTTGGTATTTTACCGAGGAGGAGTTCAGGACTGCGCAGCAGTCCGCCGCCGAAGGCCGCCCACAGTTCCCTTCGGGAACTGGCGTCAAGTACTACAAGGGTCTGGGCACTTCCACGAGTGCAGAGGCCAAGGAATACTTCCGACAAATTGATAAACTCACGGTCGCATTTGGCGCCGATCCTTCAATGAACGAATCTATGCATCTGGCGTTCGCCAAGGCATTGGCTGACGACCGCAAGCTTTGGCTTACAAAGCACATGGCCGAGCCGCCCCCGGGTGTGCCCTATGGTCACCTGTCAAAGCTGACGGTCACGGACTTTGTTCATCGGGACCTCGCCAATTTCAGCGCCGAGGATATCAAGCGGTCCATTCCCCATGTTGCAGATGGCCTGAAGCCGTCTCAGCGCAAGGTAATCTATGCGTGCCTCAAGAAGAACCTCTCGACAGACATGAAGGTTGCGCAGCTCTCAGGATACGTGGCTGAACAGACGGCGTATCATCATGGAGAGGCCAGTCTACAGGGTACCATCATCAATTTGGCCCAAAATTTCATGGGCGCCAATAATCTCAACTTACTCGAGCCCTCTGGTCAGTTTGGTACGCGCCTTTTGGGTGGTAAGGATGCCGCGAGTCCCAGGTACATCTTCACTCGACTGGCACCTCAGACGAGACGTATTTTTGATCCAGCTGATAACGCTGTCCTCAAATATGTCGTTGATGATGGGCAGCAGGTTGAGCCAGAGTTTTTCGCACCCGTGATCCCAATCGTCCTCGTGAATGGAGCCGAGGGCATTGGCACGGGTTTTAGCTGCTATGTACCACCATATGACCTCGAGGTCCTGAAGCACAATATCACGTGTCTACTCGACCAGGTGGCACTGGCCCCGATGGTCCCACACTTCAAGGGCTTCAAAGGGCGGACGATCAAGACGAAGGAGCACACCTGGGTCCTAGAAGGCGTCGTGACGCGCGAGGGATCCCAGCTTCATGTGACCGAGCTTCCTCCTGGCCGGTGGATACAGGACTTCAAGGAACACCTCGATGATATGCTCGAAAAGGGTACGATTCAAAAATTCGAGAACCATTCAACGGAGACTGTACCAGATTTTCGAATCTGGGACGGCGGGGCGTTCACGGACCCAGTGAAGGATCTCGGCCTGACGAAGACCATTCATACGAGCAATATGTATTTGATTGGACCAAACGGTGCAGTCAAAAAATACGCGAGTCCCGAGGAGATCCTGATCGACTATGTGGAGATCCGGTTGGGTCTGTATAAGAAGCGCAAGTCATGGCTCCTCAAAGAATTTGAAAACGAAATTGGGTGGCTCGAAACCAAGTCCCGATTCATCACGGGCGTCATATCCGGAACGATCCGCGTTATGAACGCACCACTCGAGCAGATCCGTGTACAGCTCAAACGCGAAAAGTATGCTGAAGAGTTTTGGTCCAAGCTCCTTGATATCAAAACGTATCAGTACACCAAGGAGGAGGTTGATAAGCTGGCGGCTATTGTCGCCAAGCGTAAAGGTGATAGGGACGCGCTCAAGGCGACATCTGTGCTGCAACTGTGGAAGAATAATCTAGGTGACTTGTAGATGGGGCTGCAGACCCAAGACGCGCCACCCCCAGTCGCGTATCCGTCTGCACTCGATGTTATATGGGACACTATGAACAAATATCACATCATTGAATTTGAAAAGAAAATTCAAAACAAGGTGATCGATTTGCTATTTGGAAAGGGGACCAAACTCACTTCGACGCTCGAAGCCCCTTTTACGCCAAGTCCAGCGCCCGCCCCTTCTATCCTTTATTCACCCGAGAATCATTCCCAGTCCATTTCAGTCGCTGGGTTTTATAAAGTCACCGGGGAAAAGGAGGTGACGTTTTGGGTGACGACGTCTTGGCCAGGTTTCACAGTCCAAAAAGGATGGACAATTGTGGGTATTAACGGTCTCATAGGAAATTTGCGCGTCTCGGCCGATGCTCAGGGTGACTCTGGTGTGGTCGAAGTGTCCTCGCTCGTCACTGAACCATACAACTGGAAGTTTACCCTTGAGTCTGATACAAATCAGTATGTAGATGGTACGCGATACGCATCAGGTGTGCTTCTTTACCCACCCGAGCAACAAGCATACGAAAGTGAACAGAGGTCTGGCCCCGCGTATGGATTCTACTACGTAATTCAAAATCAGGCGACGTTTTACTTTACCGCACCTCCTCCAGATGGTACGACTGTCGGATGGTTCATCGTAGGCCTCCCTGTTCTTGGGACGTGTCGAATCACGGAGATGGGTACAAATTTGTCGAGTGATGTGCTTTCAAAAACTGAAGGCCAGCTTACTTTTGTTAGAATCGTTCCCATTGATGGATCGGTTCCTGTAAACACCACTAATCGTGTATATGTTAAAGGTGACCCCGTAAGGATCGTCGAGCCCAAATACACGAAGCAGTTTGTACCTGGTACATTTTCTACTGACCAACTTGGGGAGAAGCCTCCAGTTGTGCTAAATCCGATGGTCATCGGTGGGAAAAATATGAGGTTACAGCGCGATTTGGGGGCGGCTCTTCCCGAAAAGGAAGATATTCGCCTGTCGGGCCTCGAAGTCAAAAATAGAGGATTTAGTACAGGATCCGTCCTATCTCTCTTCGCAATCGGCCCTCAAGATGATTTCATGTCGATCAGAAAACTAGACGAGTCCAAGTGGCGACCAGAATTCAAGCGTCACACCAACTTCGCGATGTACCAGCGCGTTATACCATTTCCCCCCGCAAACCCATCCTATCAGGGCAAGACAATTCAGATAGAGCTTCTTCCTACTGTTCTAGGCCACCTCATGTCGAATATGTATTTTAAATGCACTATTCCAGCGGCAGGAACGGGTTTTGTCCTAAATGAAAATATAGGCCGAGCCCTGATAAAGCAGGTTGACTTGCTTGTAAATGAGCAAGTCATCGAGACGCTTTATGATGATTGGTATATCATTCGTGATCAGACATTTCTCGATGCCGACGAACAAAAAGGCATGTATCAAATTGTTGGGGGACTCAATTCAACAATCACACCTAATAAGAATCTGGATATCGTGTGCCCACTCGAGTTCTTCTTTTGTCGCAGAAATACACACCGACACGTAGATCGTGAACGACTCCGCAAGCCTTATTTTCCCTTGTGCGCCATGTGGAATCAGAAGCTTTACGTTCGGTTCACCTTTCACCAGTGCAACTGGTGGTCGAATGCCACTACTAATTTTGATTTTATAAATCCAGCTCTCATCACCGAGGAAATTTTACTTGAGAATTCTGAAAAGTTGTATTATCAAAATACTCCTTTGAGATATATCGTCCCAAAAGTAAAGAAAGAGTCGACTCTCCAGTTTTCGGGAGGAGCTCCTCAACTTCAGCTTACGGCGAATTTTCCTGTCCAAAGTATTTTTTGGTTTTTTCGTAACAAAAATTACGAGTCTCTTATTGATTCGAGTGGTCAAGCATCCAGTCTTTATTATGATGCACGTTACAACTACGGATATACTACCGCATATATTCAAACGGGTGTAACTCTTAGTTTTCCATCATCAAATAACATCCCTAACAATTATGTAGACGTGATTGATACCGCCAAAATTACGTTGAATAATGTCGACATTTTGAGCACCTTCCAGGGGTCGCTGTATTTTTCATTTAAACAGCCCATGGAACATGGTATGTCAGTGCCATCTAGAAATATTTACATGTATTCATTTGGATTAACTCCTACAGAGTACAATCAGGGTGGATTTTTAGATTTTTCAAAACTCAATTCACAAACGTCAACATTGACTCTCGTTTTCAACCAGTCGTACGCCACCCAAATTATACAGGGATACAATTTGTATCTATTTTACTATGGTTACACTGTTCTAGACTTCCGTAACGGCTTTGCTCGTCTTCCGTTTTCTTAAGATATTCTATGATTCCATTTGTAATGCACCACCGAACGAAATTAAGTTGGGCCACAGTGGTAGTCAAACCCTGGAAATCGATGCGGGTCGTACGACAAAATGGATCAAAGAGCTTCTTAGAGTATCCGTCCAAACTCGATTTGTATGCGACATGGACAGTAAACATCTTGCCGTTCGGGGCCGTGTAAGTCACGTGCCGATTCTTTGCATAGTTTGTAACGAACCATTCCAATTTTCGAAGTGAAATCCCAGGGCGACTATTCCGTCCTAGAATTTCATGGAGCCGCGTTTTATTCTCGGGGGTCTCGAAAAACCGGGCTAGACTCGCGAGAAGAATTTCTTCTTTCGACATTACTTGAAAAGTATCTCATTTCTCTAAGAGTCCCATGGCGCCTCGATCGATGATTTTGGCTTTTCAATTTCTTCGGGACCCTGTTTTTTATGAAATTTGCAGTAGCCGTTTTCAAGTGGTGTTTTGAGGCACCGCCGCCCACTCTTGAGGATGCCACGGCACACGGTCGGGTCGAGGTCCGCCGTGTCTTTTATGAGGCGCTCTGTAGGAATTTCATAGAGGCGTGAAATAACTTCGAGAGCATGCGCCATGCGCAACTGGACCCTTCGGGTCACCTCATCTTCAATGAGCTGCAGAATCTGCTGCTCCATACTATTCTAGAGTTCGGTTGTTTTAACCTTTTGTGTAAACCGTGACAAGAAGGCTTTGCGCGCCTCAAGTTCACCTGTGCTTTCTGTTTTGACCATGAATTTTTTGTCAAAAATCAATTCAGCTGAAACGAGAGGCTCAAGGAGATCTTGTACAGGCTTCTTGAATTGATTCGTAAAATAGTATTGATAATCAATCTTCAGGTTCTTTTCACTGACCCAACCAGGGTCCTCGGCCTTTTCATACATTTTTCCAGGACCGGTCACAATAACAAATTGCACGCGATCACCTTGTTGTGGTTCGGATCCAGGTGCGCGCTTTCGAATCTTGTCCCTGACCGTCACATGGGGCATAGGAACCTTGTATTCGGCCGCAAGCTGTTTACTCATCATGAGCTTTTCAATTGGTACAGAGCCGCTCATGAGTTGGCGGGCCGCGTCACGGGCAGCGTCGATCACGGGTCTCGGGTCACTAGATTCTAGAACTTGGCCCAAGAGTGCTTTGAGCGTCTCGCGAACGAATGGACAGCTGTCTCGCCGGACCACTTGCAAACCCTTGACGTCAATCTTCTTGAACTTGACGAGCCGAGTCCCATCCTCTTTCAGGATCGGTCGCCCCTCCTTGTCCGCCGCGGCCTCATACATCTTTGCAGCGTAGCGCTTTTTTGAATACAAAAAATACGGACAATAGACCTTCTCAAGTTCGAGATCATTCGGCGCCTTGAAAAGCTTTGTGCATTGTTCAGCCGCTTGTTCGCCAAGTTGCCAACTGTAGTCAATCGCCTCTTGACCCTTGCGACCCTGAACATCGAACTCGACCATGACCGAGTCCGTGTCACCATACCGCACTTTGGCTCCAGGAAAATTGGCCTCGACATAGTTTTTCGTTTCTTCAATCATCTGCCGGCCACGCATTGTGACGGTACTCGCAATTGCCACGAGGGGAAGCATGCCTTTCGAAGCGCCTGTAAAACCGTAAATCGAATTCATGCTAATTTTGTACGCAAGTTGCTGACCGTTATAGATGGCCTCGAGTGGAGTTCCTTCATGCTGGGCCATGAGTTTTTTAGCCTTTTTGCGGTACGCCTTGAGGTCCGTGAGGATCGTCGGGAGAAGCGAAGGAACCCCCTGAGCAAACTTGTGCGGACCAAACTGCTCATACTCGACTCCAGGCAAGTTGTCGAACTTCGGGTCCATGACCAACGTCGAATAACACAAGTTGTGAGCGCACATGATGCTCGGGTACAGACTCGCAAAGTCGAGTGCAGTGATTGGTCCATAGTAAGCCCCCGTCTGGGCATCGAGTACAGTCGCACCCTGATAACCCTCTGCGTCAGTACCACCTGTACCGGACGGTCCAGAGCGGAATGTTGGTATGATGAAATTAAGCTCTAGTGCTTTCTTCGCCATTTGGCTAAACACCTTGATTTGCTGACCGCGTTCACTCAGGAAAGCGAGAGGGACCCAACATGCCTTGGCCATCTCCACCTGGTTTTGGATTTGACACAACTTCGTCATGAGCGCATGGGGAAGCTCCGTATCCTTGATACAGTAAGCTGCAACTTCGCCGAGCCGGTCCGGATCGCCCTCTGCGTAACGAGCAAAAATCTCCTTGACCGGCATATCATTCTTTTGGTCCTTGAGGAAGTGTTTTGAGACAAAATTCAGAGAATATGACTCGAGCTTGTGTTCACGTTTCACATCCTGAAACAGATCAAAAACGTACCGACCCTTCATGGGGGTCATCTTAAGGAGATTGTTCCCGAGTGCACTCGAGCTCAAGTTCTTTTCAGTCACCTTTTCAATCGGACAATCCTTCACGCGGCCCCAGACGGTGCTCGCGCCTCGAAGTACTGAACGAAAGTGAAGATATTCAAGATCAAAACCGAAGATGTTCCAACCCGTGAGGACGTCAGGATCGATCCGGACGAGATACTTTTGAAAAGCTTCTAGAAGCTCCTTTTCAGTTGAGAAATACTCCACATCGGGTCCGGCCGTCTCCTTGAGACACAGGCACTTGCGGTCCATGAAGCCATCTTTACCAAATTCACGCGTCGTCATACCTATTTGAAATATCACGTCTCCTGGGTTGCGTGGATCGGGGAACGCACCGGTACTCGAGTAACACTCGATATCAAACGACATGATCCGTAAGGGTGCGAGGTCATCACGGGTAAGTGGTGTAATGAATCTCCAGTTTGGAGCCCAAAGATTCACGTCGCATGTCGTTTCCATGTCGGGCTCGCATAGACCCGGGTCGATCCATCCAGTCGATGTACATCCAGACACATGCATAAATCTTAGCACGGGATCGATATTTGATTCATAGACTCGGCACCCAGACAGTTCAGGGTACTTGGCGTTTTCACAAGCCCATGCGAGTCCCCGAAGAGACCGATGGGTCTTGAATGTAACCTTGACAAAGTCGCAAAGCTGATCATTTTGGAAACCCCACAGATCTTTCGCCCGCTTCGCCTCGACTTTCAGGCACTTTGTTTTGAGAAAATCTAAAAGCTCTTTTGTGAGCCGTTTTGGCTTGATATAGAAAAATGGTTGGAATGGCGTCCCGAGAGAAACTGAACGCCCATCTTCAGCCCGACCAAAAATCCTAATAGTAAATTGGTCGTCCTGGTCTTGCCCTTCCCACGCAACAGCCTGGAAAGGTGCCATCTTATTTGTATTTGCTTTCCTTTTCTTAAATACCCGTCGAACCGAAACCTGCCGCACCGCGTTCAGTGACCAGACCGGTGTTCTCACTTGGAACCTCAATCACCTCGGCCACCTCGAAACGCTCGAGAATCAGTTGGGCGATACGATAACCCGGGCGAATGACGAATGGCTGGGTACTGTCCAGATTCTGAAGGACTACCTTAATCTCACCTGTATAATCAGGGTCCACTACACCTGCTAGGGTGTCCAGACCGTGCTTTACGGCCAGTCCAGAGCGAGGTGCAATGCGGCCATAGGTTCCGGGTGGGAGCTGAACAGTGATTCCGGTTGAAACGACGATCCGGCGTCCAGGAAGTACAACGTAACTGTCAGTGCTGAAAAGGTCATAACCCGCGGCACCGGAGGTGGAACGCGCAGGCAGAGTTGCATGAGGAACCAGCTTAGTGACATTGAGTGCCATTGTACTTTTCTAGATTCACGTTTCTTTAATGTATTAAAAAAGTACTTTCCAAGTTATACAATGAAGCGAGTTCTGCTTGATATCGACGGTGTCCTGGTTCGAGACAAGGCGCTTTTAGATCATGTTAAGGCGAACTGTGAGCGCTATGTAGCACAGAAGCTGCCATCGGTAAAGAAGCCAGCTGACGTGAACAGGGTCCTGTATCTTGCACACGGTCACACGGCCCGTGGCCTCCGTGACGCGTTTGGCATCGATATCCATGATTTTAACGATTCGGTATACGACAAAAACCTTATGAGCCATCTCTGGGAAGTCCTTTCAGGAACAGAATTCCAAGAGGAGGCGCGTGAGATTCATGATCTCGTAGAACGCGGGAATAAAATTACACTATTTACAAATAGTCCCGATGTGTGGGCTCGCCAAGTGGCCATTTCTATAAGCGCCGAGATAGATTACAGGTGCCCACGAGACTACAATTGGCTCAAGCCAGAGGCTCCAGCGTACATGCAGTTTCCATCAAACCAAAATTACATTTACATCGATGATTCATTGAAGAATCTCGGTACAGCGCGCTGGCTCGACAATTGGCAATGCGTACATTATTTGGAAGGTCCAGCAGATCCACGGGCATGGTGTCCAACGGTCAATTCTTTTTGGGATCTTGTGATGTATCTGAACTCGTCGCAAGATCCTTCTGGACTCGATAAATGATGTATTCTAAATCCAAAAACAAAAGCTCAATATTTTTCGTAATGATCTTTTGATATGAAAATGTAGGGTCGAGATCTTTGGCCAAACCTTCGAGAAGTGAGTACGTCCTGAGAATCGTCAGTGTCGTCGGGTCCAGTTCAACTGGAACCCTCGAAGCCTTTTCACGAATCTCAGGGGAATTGACTGTAAAAGAACGAATATCGAGCGTTCTCAAATAATCAAAGTATTGTTTCACAAAAATCTTTGTGACCTCCCGGTCCCGGACATTCATGCCCATGCGTATCATGTTGTCCATGACCGTATCCACATTTTCAGTTTGGACACCATACACAAAATCACGGATAGCACTCTTATAGACTTGTGTAACCTGAATTATGTTCCCAAAATCGTATAGGACGATGGGGCTCTCAGGCTTCTGATCAACCACCCCTATGTTGCCCGTGTGCAGGTCCCCGTGAATCACACCCTCGTAGAGCAGTTGTTCGAGAAACATGTTAATTAGACGTTCGGCCTTGAATGGCTTCTGTACAGGTACAGAAGGAACGAAATCCATGACAATGACGTCTTCGGTGCTCAGTTTCGAGTACGGCCGTGGAATCTTCACATCTGTTCGGTCCCGATACATATCCCGAAAAAAGGCCAGACTTTGAACTTCGCGTCTAAAATCAAGTTCATATTTCAAGCCCTGTTCAAATTCACGGAGCCATGGGGCCACCGCCTCCATCCCAAAGTTGGGTATCAAAGACAGGAGAGACGCGCCACCTTTGATGAGGTCGAGATCTTCCTTGATTTGCACCTCAATTCCAGGACGTTTAATCTTGAGAACCACATCCTTGTTCTTGAGTTTGGCCCGATGAACTTGCGCTATCGAAGCCGATGCCAATGGTTTTGATTCCACATTCGTGATCCCCTCGGGAACCTTTGACCGAACCTCATCAAAATCGAAAGGTGTGACGTTATCACGTAAAGGGGCGAGCTCGGCCGAAAATTCCTTTCCAAAAATGTCCGGTCTATTCGAAATAAACTGTCCTATTTTCACATAGGTCGGTCCAGCTCCATCGAGTGCTTTCCTGAGCCAGCGACCGCGTTCTTTCGGTGGCACGATCTTGAGACCGAGACCAATCTCAAGGGGGCGAATGACCCGCGGGGACCACATTCCGTGTTCTGTTAATTACCAAGGGTTTTATCTTTTGAACGAACTTCACCCCGACTACAGGCGCACACAGGGTGACATTTATTTCAGGATAATATTAGAGATGAATTGTTGCGGGGCCGAAGAACCTCTGTGGGTCATCTTACCGTACTTTAACTTTTGTGGGTTCAAGCGCCGCCGCGAACTTTTCGTTAAATTTGTAAATGAAATTCAGTCGGTCAAAGGAATACGGGTTGTTATAGCTGAAGCCAGGGGGCCAGCAGCTTTACCACCAGGGCTTCCTGTTACCAAGCACCTTGTGACCGAGACCGAGAGTCGTATATGGCTAAAAGAAAGCCTGATCAATTGGGCCACCGGGAGCCTTCCGAAAAATTGGAAGTATGTTGCATGGATCGATGCGGACATTGAATTTTTGAACAAAAATTGGGCCAAAGATACCTTGACTGAACTTCAGGACGGTGCAGATGTGGTACAGTTGTTCCATACAGCGGTAAACCTTGGGCCAAATGATGAGGCTCTCAAAATTGATAAAGGATTTGCGTATATGGCGATAGATAGTGGGACGCCATTGACCAAGAATGATCGGTATGGTTTCTGGCACCCTGGATACGCATGGGCGTGTACACAGAGGGCCTGGAATAAAATGGAGGGCCTGATTGACTGGGCCATCCTAGGATCGGCCGATCGACACATGGCATTTGCATGGATCGGCCGGGTTGAGCATAGTCGCCCCGGAAATGCACATCCAAATTATCTTTCGATGCTTGTTGAATATCAATTACTCTGTAAAAATTTCAAAATGAGTTATGTTCAAGGGACTATTCTTCATTATTGGCACGGTCGGTTTGAGGATCGGCGATACCGCGAGCGTTGGGATATTCTTACAAAGAACAAGTACGACCCAATAAGTGATGTTGGACTTACACCCACGGGTCTTATCCAGTTGACCGAATCGGGTAAGCGGCTCGAGAAGAATCTAGACGAGTACTTTATAGGCCGCCGTGAGGATTGTTTACTCATTTGATTCAGGCTCGGTCTCCTCCTCCTTCTCTTCGTCATCCCCGAGCTTCTTCATGCGATCAAAAAAATCGCGAATAAACTTTTGCTCTTCTTTGGCCGTCTTCTTGAGGGCCTCATGAACCTCACGGAACGAGTCCAGGCGCTTGGACTCCATGACGCGACGAGCGCGCGCCACACGCTTGGGGAGCTTTATCATCTCGGGGCGGCTAGGAGGAGTGGTGCATGCACGAATCATTTATTAGATCCTGAGGTTTTATTCTTTAAAAAAATAAATCGACTGTAAAGCAGATCCATGTCATCATTCCGTGAAACCGTGTGCATGTATGTTAATCTAGCCATGAAAAATAAAGATGACGCGTTCAAGATGCGATATTTTACAGAACTGGCAGCGGTCTATTATGAGAATTATTTGCGTGTAAACAAAAAACCTTACAAAACCGAAGTGGCGCGTTTCGAGGCTCTACTTTTCGAAAAGGAATTTGAGGCGGCTCTTAAACATCTGGAAAAATTTCTCACATAATTACAAATGAACCCAATTTTCGAACTGAAAAAGAAACTCGCCGAGATTCGCGCCCTGAAGAACACTCTTCAGACGGGCACGAACGCCCGGTCCGTTGCGATGACCCGTGGCAAGATTATGGAGCTCTACAACAACATGGGCAACCACTTCGCCAGTTCGGGCTACACCAAGGAGGCGGCGAATCTCATGAACCGCGCACAGAAGCTGATCTACGGTTAAAGTTTTGAAC
>JACCDP011294842.1_pt1 | contig 35262 bp, 28 predicted proteins | sample 7445841 | NCBI WGS metagenome assembly JACCDP01 (sample SAMN15323441, study PRJNA562643) | freshwater metagenome | isolation source: river surface water | place: USA:Blue River Watershed | collected 2017-08-17 | reverse complement strand
GGGGAGGGCATCCCCAAAGTAACGCTACAGGAGTTGAAGCCTCTACTCTACTTGGTGCAAACCTGGTTGAGCAAGTTTTGACGATGAATGTAGAATCCCCGTGTCTTTAGACCGGGGAGTGTCAATATTTTCTCCCCTGCTCCCCTACTCCCTGTCACCTGTCACCTGATATGCGCTTTTCCAAATATTGACCAATCATTAACTGTTCACCAGCACGGGAAATAATGGTTTGTCTGGTGCGGTATTTACTGCCAATGAGTTTAATTTCTTCCTCAAATACGGAATTATTGTATTCAGTTCGTAAACAAAGAGTTTGGGGACTAGAGAAATAATAGTCAGCCGTGACAGGTCGAGACGTGGCAAAACCCCGATCTCGATATAAGATATTGCCTAAAGCACCAAAAAGGGTTAATCCTTGGGATTCTTGTCTGTTCTTAATTATATCTGTACTTTGCCAAGACACTTCAGCACCACAGCTTAAACTTTTGACATCACTTAAATTATGGAGTTGACCTAGTTTTTCTAATTCTTCACACCCTGCTTCTAAAAATCGGATGGTGATAATACTTTCTATTTCCTTGGTTTCTCCTTGGGGAAGAGTATAATAACGTCGTTCAGAATGCCATTGACCTGCGGAGGCTTGAAAAAATTCGCTAATTTGCTGTTCGTCAGAGGTGGTAAAGAGTTTGAGGGATGTTGTCACTGTTGATTTTCCTCATTTATCTATCAATTTTTAGTTAATTTTCCATATTTTTCTGTTTTATCTGTTACCAAGTAGTGTTAAAGAGGCAGGAGGTAGTACCCATGTATAAATTTAGGGGCTTTAAACCGATACTTTTTTGCTAACTAACGCTAACAAATACATAAGTCGAGATTCTCTCTCAACCGCAGGGCAAAAATTGTATTTTATTCCTCCTAACTCCTGCCCTCTGCCTTTCTTCGGTAGTACATCTGCGACTAGATGATATGGAGCTAAAATGCAATGATTATTTACTATTCTTAATATATGGATAAAAACTCAAAAATGCCAGCCCGTTAGTAAAAGTTAAGTATTTTGAATCATTTATTAACAATAATTAATACAAAACAAATAGTGTTTTCCGGTAGAATCAGTCTGGATCTGAGGACCTACTCATGATATCTATAAACCACAAGATCCCCGACTTCTCAGAACAGTCGGGGATCTGACTAATGAATGTAGGTGTAAGTCCTGGATATCAAATTGAAACTTTCAGGTGATTAATGATGAAAAACTGGTTGCATAAATTATTGGTAGGATTAGTTTGTTGTATTTTTTTAGTTTGTGGATGGCAAAATAGAGTATTAGCGGTAGAAGTTACCCAAAATGTTTATGATTACTTATTGCAATATCAACCAGAAACTTATAATCTGCTTAAACAGGAATTAACGGAAAGTATTGAGGATGCTAAACAACCACTAGCAGATGAAGTGGTTAATAATCTTTGGGCATTATCTCCCAATAATCCCCAAGTTAAATGGCGAGAAAATAATGGCAAAATAGAATATTTAATGTCAACTTGGAAATATACAAGTAACCCAAGTACAGATTGGCCGGTAGGTGCAAAAAAACTTTTAGCTTATCAAACTTGGTTTACCGCAGTACCACAAGTAAAACAATTTTGTCAGCAATATCAAGCAACTGATAGCAATATTCCCGATAATGTTGAACTTTCATTGCGGTTACAACAGTATTTGGGGTTAATTTTAAATAAATATTCTACTAAAACCCATTTTGTAGAAATGTGGGTCAAAGCGGAAGATTTAACTAGACCATGTATTGATGCAGAAATTAACGATTCTAGTTGTAATCTTTTACCTGTTCCTGTTCCTGATAGCAGTCCTGTGATTAAGGCAATATACACTAATTCCTACACCAACAGTAAACAAGAATATTATCCTTGGACGGGGTTAGGTTATACTTATGATTGGGGAAATAAACAAAAACCCCATGAAGGACCAAGCGAGTTTATTATTAATCCCACTCCAGAAAAACCTGTGGAGGTGGAGGTTGTTTCTGTGACACAAACCCAAGAATATTGTCAGCGCGTACAGTAATTAGGAATTTCCAAAAAAGAATGTAGGGACAATTCATGAATTGTCGGTTCAGGTTAGGCATATTTAATTTTTGGAGATGTCTATTGGGAACTTCGGCGTTGGTGATTTGAGGTATGAAAATGATTTTCGATGATTTCAAAACCCCTGTAGAGACGTTCTATGGAACGTCTCTACACCTAGATTCATACCTAGTTTCAGCAACGCCGGAATTTCTAGGGTGGGGGAAACCCGCCCCTACTGGGTGTTATCTGCCTAGTTTGTTAGGAATACCAGCACAACCTCCGGGAATTGTTTTTCGGCTTTTTTCTCCACACCAAGCGCAGCAGTAATAACGGGTGGAGTCGGACATTCTTTGGGCGTTGGTAAAGTTAGCATTTTCGATGACTGCACCGGTGTGTTCTCCGGTTTCATAGTTGGGGGGTTCAGTGCGACTACGGGGGGATGCTTGTTCTGCTGCACCGTAAAAGAGACGGACTCCGTTTAAATCACTCTCACTGAGGTTGGCATCATATAAGATGGTGCGGGAAAGGTTGGCTTTGACTAGATCACAACCGCTAAGATTAGCCCGGATGAGATTAGCTTCACTTAAATCTGTCCAGCGTAAATCGTTGTTAGCAACATCAGCATCGGCTAACATAACACCTAAATCTATGACGCGGACTCCTTCTAAACGATCTTCGGCGTAACCACCACTACCATCAAGAATAGCTCTTCCTAAACGGCGATCTCGTTGTAGGGGAGTGAGTAATTTAGAACGGGAGAGAAAGCGGAGAATTTTGGCTTTACCACTGCCATCTACACTACTAAATATGGCGGCTGTACGTCCTTCGGCGATCGCTCTTTCTTGTGGCCAATCTTCTAATAATCCTTCTTCATCTAATACTAGATCGGAAACACCTTGGAAGTAAGAATCTATGGTTTGTTGTTGCGTAATGATGTTTTGCTGTACTGTTAGTAGGTTTTGTTGGATAGTCAAATCTTTGGAAATTATATATTGTCGCCAAGCTACATAAACGGCAATAATAGCGATCGCAATTTGTCCTAACGCCCCAAACCATTCTGCTAAGGTTCCCGATGCTTCCCAGTTGATTCTCCTACCCCAACGCAGTAAACTATTACCCAAATTCGTAAACTTTAATAGACCAATTATAGCGACAATTATGCCCACTAACCCAATAAATACATTTTTGTCTTGAGGTGAAAACCACTCTTGAATGACATTTTGCAAGCGAGGGAAGAGTATCCACAGGGATAATAACAAAGTGGCGAAAGTTCCCAAAATACCTAGAAATGAGTTATTAATGACAATACCAACCAGAGTCAGGGCGATCGCTAAACTCGTGAATAACAAAATTTTGGGGGTAATTCCCATCTGAAAACGAGACTTATCTTGCAGCAGAGAAGATGTTCGGTTGATAATATTTGTTTTCAGAGAAGATGGTAAAAATACTGATTTCTTAACCTTTTCTTCTCCTAGTAATAACTGATCACTGCCATCCATTTCCAATTCATCTTCCTGCTTTATCTCTGGGGAAGATGAGTGGTGAGATGTATCAGATTCATTAATAGTCATTCGATTTTAGATTTTAGATTTTAGATTTTGGATTGATGTCCTGGATCAAGCCAGGATGTTCTATCACTAGAGAATTATTGGCCATTCTTGTAATTTTCCTCCCATCGTCTCACCACAAACCCAAGGTCTGTAAAAACACTGACATTAAAAGTATTATATAGCGGTTTTCCCCAATCTAATGAAGTATATATCAATTTATCCCCTGTTACCTGCGATGCACTGAGCTTGCGATGTCTTGAGCGAGTCGAAGGGTCGAAGTATTCCCTGCCCACACAAATCCATTCAGAAATCAAAACGGATTGCTATATAATAGGGATTGCCATAGATGAGTAAATTTTATACAATGGTTGGATTGATTTATTGAGCTTGGATATGGTATTCTATGCCTAATTTATCAGAACTTTATCCAAATCTTCATTTTTAGTTTACATAATCAAAAAACAATTAATCACAATCAGTTGATTTTGATACGACTTTTAAAACCCAATCAGTTTTAGGATCATTCTATGAGTTTTGTAGGTGCAGTATGGTAATTTGGCAGCGCTTAATTGCCTCTAGTTTAATCAGTTGCTTGGCAATTGGTTGTAATGATTTGGCAAATTCTTCATCTGACAATGCTCAACAAGTAGTTCAACAAACTAATGTTAACCAACTAATTACAGAAGTACAAGATAGTCAAAAAGCAGAAAATCTATTACTCCAAGGTAATGGATTATTAGATAGCCACCGTTATCAAGAAGCTTTAGTTGTCTATAATCAGGTGATAGCTCTAAAAAATGATAGCCCAGAAACCTATGTAAATCGGGGCAATGCCTTAATTGCTTTGCAGCAATATCCAGAAGCTGTAGAATCATACAATAAAGCGATCGCCATTCGCCCCAATCAGGTTCAAGCTTGGTATAATCGAGGCAATGCTTTAACCGCTCTACGCCATTACGAAGAAGCTGTAAAATCATACAATGAAGCCATTACAATTGAACCAAGTAAACACGAAGGTTGGATTAATCGGGGAATCGCCCTCACAAAATTGCAACGCTACACAGAAGCTTTAGCCTCTTACAATCAAGCACTTACTATCCAACCTAATTTGCATCAAGCATATTATAATAAAGCTTGTAATTATGCCTTGCAAAACAATCTACAACTAGCCGTAGAAAACCTGAAAGAAGCTATGAGGTTTGTCCCCCAAAAATATCAAAATCTCGCCAAAAACGACCCCGATTTTGATAAGATCAGAGGTACAGAGCAGTTTCAGAAATTATTAAGTAGTTCTGCAAAATAAGTTATATATTTGGGAGAGGGAACAGGAAGGACCAGGGAATAGCAATGTCACAACTTCAACGCATTACCATTAACCCTCAACAACTTCAAGCCAGCCAACTGTTATTAACATCTCAACAGCAACATTATTTATGGCGAGTATTGCGTTTACAAGATGGTGATCAATTTGTTGCTATGGATGGTATGGGTAAATGGTGGTTAGCACAGTTACAAGAAGAACAAGCGCAGATTTTAGAACAACTGGAAACTAATCAGGAATTACCTCTATCTATTACCTTGATGATGGCCTTACCCAAGGGTAATGGCTTTGATGAAATTGTCCGGTATTGTACGGAATTAGGAGTAACTTCTATTGTACCAATTTTGAGCGATCGCACCCTGTTAAATCCCAGTTCGCAAAAACTAGAACGTTGGCGGCGCATAGCCTCAGAAGCCGCAGAACAATCAGAAAGAACAATAGTTCCCACCATCCTAGAGCCAGTAACTTTTAATACGGTTATTCAAAACTGTACTTCTAATCATCGTTATATCTGTGAAGCCCGTGGAAACTATCCCCATTTACACCACATCATCAATAATATTACCGATCAAATATATGAAATAATGATTGCTATCGGCCCAGAAGGCGGATGGACAGATCAAGAACTAGAAATAGCTGTAAAATCAGAGTTTATACCTATTTCGTTGGGTCGTCGTATCCTCCGTGCAGTTACAGCCCCCATAGTTGCCATATCTTTAATAGCCGCCAAATTTGAATCTTGACACTCCCCTAGCTAAAGCCATATCCATTCTCATATCTTTCTTAACATGGCTGAAAAATAGAATTCCTAAAGCCTAGATGTGGATTCCTGAGTTAGCCACATCTTCAAAGGTTTTCGGCATTTTCCTGATAAATTATGGTTTTTCTGTGGGTTCGGGTTCTAGGGTGCTGATGGGTTGTTTGGCTATAGCTTCTAATCCTACTGATTTAAATAAGTCAGACCAATCACTCCATAAACTGGAATCATTAGGATTTGCTGCGCGTAAGTCAACTAGAGTTTTCAGGGTATCGCTCCAATAGCCATTCTCAGCATAAATAGCCACTCGATCTCTAGGGTTTTCTGTCTGTAACTGTTTGATAACTTCTTCACTGGCTGCTACTCGTTGTATCCAACCTCTGGTAATCATATCTCCACTGCGATCGCCAGAAATGGGATCACATATCAGCGCAAACTGCCAACGATATTTTTGTCCCAGTTCTAATCCTGGAAAATCCTGTGCTAGTGTGTAACTAATAATACCTTTATTATTGGTCAGGCGTAATTTTTTGTTGAGGAGTATCTGCTGGCCTGTTTCATCCTGAAGAATGAATTCTCCTTGATTTGTGGATGTTTCTGGTATGTTGATAAAAAATGTCGGGCGATCGCTCAAAGTTAATTCAATGGGTACTTCTGTTTCTGGCATTTCCGCAGGTTTTGGTGGTAAAACCGCTTGTATGTTCTCTTTACCACAGGCTCCTCTGGCTGCTCCTGGTTCTAGATTCCCAGAAGATCTAATACCTGGGATTTTAAATTTTAATAGGGAACGACGACGTTGGAGCAGTTTTTGTGTTGTTCCCTGGGATGCTGGTTGTGAAACCTGTGGATTTACGGGTTGGGCTATGGCGACTACACTGGGGAAGATCATCTGTGTCCATACGGTTAAGCTCAGTGTGATTAAGGAGAAAGATTTTCTTAGCATAATTTTTGACAAAAAATAAATAAGTGTTTACAGACAACAGAGAAATGTTAAATTAACAGTCTCTAGAAATTTTTTTGCCTTTAATCGTCAGTGCTTTTCCTGTGTGTAGGCGACTAATTTAGCATGAGTATGAGCAGATTATAAATTCAAAAATCAAACTGGATGAGTATAGATCCAAATTTGTTACAAATTGTTCAATTTTATTAAAAATTCAAAACACTTCCGTAATTACCCTAGAAATCATCAATAGACATCTGGTGGTAATTAAATGTCCATAACCACCAAACCCTTATAGGGACAATTCATGAATTGTCCCTACGATAATTTTCACTCCTATGTCTAATGATTTTTGCACAATGCACAATATAGGCATTAACCTAAAATATAGACACTACGGACAATCGCAAATCTACAGGCATTTTAGCAATAAAATAGGATTGTGTATAAACTATTTGAGTGTGTTCATAAAAATCAGGACATAAATGTTAAATTTGAGTTAAATTTGACAATTACTTCATTCCTTTCCTGGACTGTGACACAGTAATCGCATGGGCGAAGCATTGGGATAGAAAATCAATGGTTGCAGCGATAGGTTATCGTCTGAATGCTTCTCTCCTATAACTATACAAAATAAGACTCATCTCTAGTTCATATCAGAGGAGGTAACAAGCAAATGGTAGGTCTAGAATCACAAGAGCGTAGTTTATCAGCAAATCTCTGGAGTCTGGCTAGTAGTGTGGTGCTTTCCAGTTTGGTAATCACAGGATTGATGATTGGATTGAGATCCCAAGGAAAAATGGAAGGTCTGGAACTAGGTGCGTTTGATTATATGATGCGATCGCGTGCCGATGAAGGACCAGATAAGCGATTTCTGATCGTAGGAATTACTGATGTAGATATCCAGCAGCGCAAAGAATACCCCATTGAAGATGGAACTTTGGCGACTTTGCTGGGAAAATTAGAGGAACATAACCCCAGGATAATTGGGATAGATATTTTAAGAGATGTTAAGCAAGGATCTTATCAAGGTCGTCAACAGTTATTAAAGCGATTATCCCAGAGCGATCGCATTGTTGCCACCTGTGAAATGAGCAAAGCAGAATCTCCGGGAATTCCTGCACCACCGGGTATTCCAGAAGAGCGGATTGGGGTAGCTGATTTTCCTGTAGATGCTGGCGGTACTGTCAGACAGGGAATGTTAATTACTACTCCTGAAACCTCCAAACTGCCCAACCCAGTCCAACATATCTGTAATTATGTCAATACCGAAAATCAACTACCATCTCTGAGCTTTCAAATGGTAGTCCGCTATTTAGAACCGATGAGAATTGAACCACAACTATCCCCATCGGGACTACAACTTGGTTATACCCAGATTAAACGTTTAGAAGCAAATGCAGGTGGATACCACAAAGCAGATACTAGAGATTTTCGCCTATTACTCAACTATCGTTCTGCCAAAAATGCAGTCAAACAAGTATCATTAGGCGATGTTCTAGATAATAAAGTTGATCCAACATTAATTAAAGATAAAATCGTCATGATTGGCTACACAGCCGCCATTGTTAAAGATAGTTTTTATACCCCATACAGTGCGGGAGCAGTAGATGGACAGAAAATGCCTGGGGTAGTAGTTCATGCCCAAAATGCCAGTCAACTATTAAGTGCTGTGTTAGATAATCGTCCCTTATTTTGGTATTGGCAGAAATGGCAAGAAGGATTGTGGATTTTTGCCTGGGGGATCATCGGAGGAATATTAGCGGGAAAAATTCGTCAACCCTGGGTATTAATGCTCAGTGTCGGAGTAGTAACTGTTCTATTAGTTGGTTCTACCTATCTGGCGTTTATCTCATCCGGTTGGATACCTGTAGTACCGCCACTACTGGTACTTTTAGCTACTGGTACGAGTGTTGTCTTAATAGACAGATATGCGGCGACTATTGTTAAAAATGTTAAGGGCTTATTAAGCATCAAAATTGATATTGATGAGAGCAAAAAAGAAGAAGAAGTTACTGCCATCATCCAAAGCGATTTCTTCCTGGATTTGGAACAAAAAGCCGAAAAAATCCGTAATCTAGAGCTAAAAGAAGATGAAAACTCAGAAATTGCCCAGATTATACCACCTCCGGCAATTTCAACCACAAATGATGTTTCTGGCACACCTAGAACTCGGCGACTGGATGCCCTAGACTACTTAGAACAGGAGAGTGATAGTGACCATCAAGCTGATGCTCTGATTTCAGAGCCAATTATTACAGAAGCAGGTGATGAAAATGAAGGTGAAATAGATTATTTACAAAGATTACAACAGCGCGGCAAAAAAATGAGAAAAGATAATAATTAAGACTTTTTAATAAATCCAGAATCTTGCAGTTGTCTAGGCATCCTCAGTATCGGGATTTAATGAAGTACGAAAGCACTAATCACAGGAACAGAAAAAAGAGTAATTTTAAATGAAAAAGATGTTTTAAAATGTAACCTATGTTTTATTTTTGCTACTTTTAGCTGAAGGAAATGCCAAAAATTATTTCGATTCATTCTTATCGGGGTGGCACTGGTAAATCTAATACTACTGCCAATCTTGCTGCTTTGGTCGCCCGTGAGGGAAATCGTGTAGGAATTATAGATACCGATCTTCCTTCCCCTGGGATTCACATTCTCTTTAATTTGACTGATAAGCAGATCCAACATACCCTCAATGATTTCTTGTGGGGAAAAAGTAGAATGATGAATGCGGCCTATGATGTAACTCATATTCTTGAAGGCCAAGGAACAGCAAATAGTAAGATTTATTTAGTTCCTGCCAGTGTCAAAATCAATGATATTTCTCGGATATTAAGAGAAGGTTTTGATCCTGAATTGTTATTTGAAGGATACCAACAGCTAATTAAGGATTTAAAACTAGATTATCTATTCATTGATACCCATCCTGGTTTAAGTGAAGAAACTTTACTTTCTTTAACAGTTTCTAATATTGTGCTGTTAATTTTGCGTCCGGATCAACAGGATTTTCAGGGAACAGCAGTGACAGTAGATGTAGCGCGAAGACTGAAAGTACCTAATCTATTTCTCATTGTTAATAAAGCCTTACCTGAATATGACTTTGAACGTATGACTCAACAGGTCAAAGCTACCTACAATTTGCCAGTTTTGGGCATTTTACCTGACTCCCATGATATGTTAAGGTTGGCGAGTCAAGGTATTTTTACAATCAAGTTCAATAATCATCCCATCAGTGGAGTTTTACAAAAAATAGCTAAACAAATTACCAGCAATGCGGTGCGGTTATAATTTAGATTGTTTTGAACTCAAAAATTACCAAATAATATCATGACAATTAGAGTAGAGGGTATGGAAGGTACAGCCGTCTCTTCTGTAGGAGGGGAGATAAGACCAAAACTTAGCGAAAAGCTGAGAAATCAAAACAATCAATTTTAGTAAGGATTCAGGTGAGGTGATAAGATCCCCGATTTATTGAATACTTATAAATCGGGATTTTATGTGAAGGTTTTGACAACTTAGTTTGATTATTTAGTGATATTTACAAACTCAGAATCCGAATTTTCTAATGAACTGGGAGCTTTAAAATAGCCAATTCCATATCCAACCTCTGTAAAACTAGGTTGAGTCCACTGACCAAAGAATTTTGGAACACCTTTTATCATCACTGCAAAAATGCTTATTTCTGTATTTGCTACTGTTGATGAAAATTCTAAGAAGTTTTCAATTGGATGGGGTAATTCCTGAGATGATGCCAAAATTTTATTAAATTCTTCTAATAGCTCTTTGTTAGGTAATTTTTCAATTTCTTGATAAAAATTAGCTTGGGCAAATGTCCAAAATTTTGAGTCAAAACTAGATCCCATGGCATAATGCCAACTTACAAACAGAGACATTTTATAAACATATTTGAGAAAGTAGTTATTAAATACTTTTAACTGACTTTCATCTAATTTTTCTCGTTTTTCCAGTTTAGCAAAAGAGCGTAGTACCCAATAAGAAATAGCTTTTAATTGTGTCAAAATACAGCCAATAGCTGTTGCTTCTAAAGGTTCTAAAAAGGAAGCAGAATTACCTATTTTAAACACAGCACCATCAAAACAGTTACGCACAGAAAAATTAGGAAAATTCAGATGTTTGGCTTGGCCATTATAGTTAATTCCTTCTGATTCAAAGAATTGGTTAAAATCTGCTTCTATTTCATCAACAGAGCTAATTTTGCTGTTATAAATATAGCCATAGGAAGTGCGATTAGTGAGAGGAATAGTGAAAATCCAACCATGAGGCCGAGCGATGCTTCTGGTAGCTGTGTCATATTGACGTAAATTCTTGCCAAGTTTGAGTTTAATAGTATGATCATGCTCTCCAGGGATTTGACGAATCAAAGCTGCATTAGTAGGAATCCAGGAAAGTTGAATATAATTCTCATCGAGAGCTTGAGGAAATCCTCTGGCATCAATAACTAAATCTACTTCTAAATTAGTGTGATTTGCTAATACAATGTTGGCGGCTATGCCATCACTTTGAATATCAATAACTTGATCGTCTATATATGTGGCAGTAATGTATTCTTGCAGAAGATTTACTATTTCCTTAGCGGAAATATGATAGGAATATGAATATTGTTCGTCAATAGGGTAAAAATGATGAAAAAAATTATCATATTTTTTACCCCAATTTTCAAACCTAATGCCAAATTTACGAGTAATATGGCAGCGTTTTTCTAATTCAGAATAGCTCAAACCAGTAATTTTATCTAGCCATTCTAAAAAACAGGGTATTGTTCCCTCTCCTACTCCAATTGTAGGGATAGCAGAGTCAAAAATATGATAGAGGTCAAATTGTGGAAAATGTTTGCTGATATGAGATGCAGCAATATATCCGGTTGTGCCTCCACCAATGACAGCGATTTTCATGATTTTTTATGCTCCAAAAATTAATTAGGTTATTGATGAATGGATCTAAATATTCTTATGATGTTTGGTATCGCCCAGGAGCGAGAATATTGTTTGGGTCTAGTTCCTGTTTGATATTTTTGAGTAACTGATTATAATTATCATCTGAAGTAGATAGACAACTCATGGATTGAATACCTAAACGATAGGGAATATATCCTGATCTCATGAGAAATTCTAAAAGTTGATTATGACATTCCATTGCTTTTTGATCTTGGTCTAATTCTAAGCGATCATACATGATAGCGATAAACATTTTTATGCTTCTGCTAGTTGAGCAATTGATGGCAATATTTGGCTCAAATCCAGAGAATTTAATGATTGATTCAATGGTTTTTAATGCTGTGACGATTTGTTGTCCGTCAAATGGAAATAAGGGACAAAGCCAAATAACTCCACAAGCATCTCTATCAGGGTCTATATGATTGGGAACTTTGATTTTTTTCCGCCAATAGGTGCTTTTAGTATTAATATCACTGGGAATGCCCAAAGTTAAATTAAATGGCTTGTTATGCTCCTGATCTGTAAAAACTATTTGGGCTATATCTTCTGGTAATGCCACCTCAATAATTTTTTGCAGGGATATTGCTTGTTCTTGACTGGTGCAGTATAAATCTCCAGTAGCAACCCAAGGTTCTACACCTTTTAATTCTTGGAGAGAAAGTGGTGTTTTTCCACCCAACATCTGCCAGGGATATCGCCCTTCTCTAGCTAAGACTTTGTAACAATTCCAAAAATTAAAACAGTTTTCTTGGATTACGCCTTGCAACATTAATTGTTGAATAATATCAATAACTTTTTCTAAAGAATTATGATCTTTAATTAAACAACTAAAAGACTGATAATATTTGGGTATTGGTGTTAACCAAACTGTCATTTGGGTAACGATGCCTAAGTTAGATTGGGTAAATATCCCATCTAAAGAAGGACCTACTCCCCAAGGACTTAAAGATGTGGTTTTGGCATGGGCAAATCTGCCAAATCCGGTATGAATAACTTCTCCTGTAGGTAAAACTACTTCAAAACCGCAAATGGACTTAACGCGATCGCCATTAGGACCAATACCATCTCCTCTTTCTAAAGCATTGCCAATTAAACTAGCATAGGGAGATCCGCCAATTACTGATAAAAATAAGTTGGATTTAATATCAAGCAAATATTCATAAACTTGTTGAAAAGTAACCCCTGGTTCTACGGTGATGTAAGCGAATTTTTCGTTATAATCAATAATCTGATTTAGTCTTCCCAAGTCCATGACTACACAGTTATCTGCAACTGGAACTCTTGAACCTAAGCCCCAATTTTTGCCGCAACTAATAGGATAAATAGGTGTTTGATATTGATTAGCAATTTTCACACATTCTTGAACTTCTGTGCGATCGCCTGGGCGAATAATTGCCAGTATACGCTGTTTAGTGGCAAATGTTGCTGTTTGGACAGCAGTAAGATTGGATTCTTCTGTGAAAACATTTTCTGGACTGAGGATTTCTTGCCAAGCTTTGATTACATCCATCAGGTTTTTACTCTTCCTTCTTTTTGATCAGGGATAATTCATCAATTATCCCTATTTGATCTGACAATTATTTTAAACTACCAGCCGCGAAGGCCTCTCACAGTAATAGTGAGTCCCCAGCCACCAGCTACAGCTTCCAGAGCTTCGTCGGATAATTCTCCTTCTAGTCCTTCTATTAAGCCACGTTCGGATAGAACTGCTTGTGCCTCTTCTTCAGTAAAATTGAAACCATTTTCAGCACCAATGGCAACAGCTGCTGCATATCCATCAGCACTTTCTAGCATTTGTTGTAAAGCAGTATCGGTAGCAGCGGCTTGGAACATTTGTTCAACAGCTTCTTTAGACATTTTGTATCTCCTGGTTAACTAATCAATTAAGGAATTTTAAGGTAACTATTTCTGATTCACATTACATTTCTGGGTGAAATTCAGAAGATTGTATACGAATATATCCCAGGGATTGTGTAATGGCAATGCAGATAAAGTCGGAAAAGTTCAGGAGTTAAATTAGAAGTTTTTGACAAAGTTTATAAAAGTTCTGGTAAGTTCAGGATCATGGTCATAGATCCTCTACAATTATGATTTTTTGTAAATTTTTTCAAAAAAAGATGTTATTTTTTTTTTAGGCATTTAAAATGCAACTATTAGGAATCATCTTTGATTTTATTCAGAGGATATAGGGTAAGCATTATCGCAAATATTCTGATTTTTATGGGTATTGTCTAACCTAAAATACTGAAAATAGTTCACATATCCTTACCGATTCCTATAGCTTTAGGGTAATTGATACAGGCACAAAAAATAAAGCAGTAATGGAAACTATCATATTTGCGGAACATTCTTCTGTGTTGCCATTCTGGCAAAGACAAGGAACTGCTGGGAAAACTTTAATCTATTTAGATGCACACCTGGATGTTCAGTTGGTGAGTCAAAAAAGAATTGCCGCACTCAAAAATTGTAGGACGGCTGAGGAAGTGGCTAAATTAGAGAAACCCCATCATATGTTACCAGATTGGGGTTACAGTTATAGTATTGAAGATTTTTTATATCCGGCTTACTGTTTAGGAATAATTTCTCGTTTAATTTGGGTAAGTCCCCATCAAGATAATCCTGAGCAAAGTACACAAAAAATACTCCAAAAGTTGCAAGAAATGGAAGGAGTGAGTCTAGAAGATTTGTCAAGTTTTAAGCGAGTAGGTAATATCCTAGAAGGAAAATTACTAGGATTAGAGGTACTAATTTGTGATTATCGGGATCTGGCTAAATTGCAGCTACCAGAAGATAGCTTAATTGATGTAGATATTGACTATTTTATTGAATTACCGGCGGATGTACCTTGGATTGATCCGCAAGAGGTATTTAATACTTTGCAAAACTTGTCTGTGAAGTCGGATTTTGTAACTTTAACTCGTTCTGTGAGTAGTGGTTATACACCTTTACGTTATAGTTTTATTGCTGACTATTTAGCAGCTTTATGGGAGGGAAATGTCCTCAATTTTAGTCATTATTCACGGTTATTCCAGTCTGATAAACAATTCCTTAAAGGTAATGCTGAAGCTGTTGTTAGTGGTTGTCTGAAGGAATTAGAAAAATTTCCTGATTGTGCGGCAACTTATTATTTATTAAGTTTGGCGGAAAATGATGTTAAACTTGCCCAAGAATATCAAACTCAGGCTGCTAGTTTAGATATTAATTATCAACCTAGTATTTTACGTTTAATTAGCGAGTTTGCGAGTCGGGAGTTAAAATTTGAGTCTGAGCATTTGGCCGAGTTAGAAAAACAACTCAGCACAAGCAATATTCATGAAGAAGAATTAGCGATCACTCATTTTACTTTAGGATTACTGTATAGCAAATTAGGTGATTTTCGTAAAGTTTTTAAATATCATCAAATGTATAAAAAAAAGGGAGAAAGACACCCACAACTTAATTTTAGATTAGGTAATTTACTTCTACAAGCAGGATATCCCCAACGTGCTATCAGGTTTCTGAATGAGGCTTTAAAAGATGATATGACAGCCTGTGGAGCGCATTCATTACTGGGGAGAATTTATGCTAAAAATGGAGACTTAAAACAAGCCTGTGAACATTTTTTGCAAGTTAGTAAAATGATGCCAGTATTTGCACCACCAGTCAATGTACTCACCAAAATTTATAGGCAAATAGGAGATGAAGAAAATTATCAAATCATGTATAAAAGGTATCAAAAAATTCAGCTTGCCACTGCAATATTAACACAAAAGATTGACATCAAATAAGTCGGGTATTTTTGACAATCAAACTTCTGAAATCTGCAATTGTATCTGCTAATGATATGGAAATTCATGTAATTGGACACGCTTCTATTTTTGTAAAAACACAAGATTGTCAAATTTTAATGGATCCTGTGCTATGGAATCCACACCAAGAAGGTTTATTTGATATTTGTCCAGAACGAGAAGTAATTCATGAAAATATTCCTGAATTTGATTTATTAGTAATTTCTCATCAACATTTGGATCATTTTCATATTCGTTCTTTGGCCTCTTTACCCAAAACAGTGGATGTAATTATTCCTGAAGATAAATTAATTGAAGATTGTCTGCGTCAGTTAGGATACTCACACATCTATCCGATTAAAGATTTTACTAAAATCAAATTTGGATCAACCGGTTTGTTAGCAACTCGTTCTGAAAATCGCGTACCTGAATATGGTATGATATTTGCAGATGAATCGGGAGTTTTTTGGAATCAAGTTGATACCGTTGTCAGTTTAAATACCATTCGCTTGATTAAATCTCGCTATGAAAAAATAGATTTTCTCTTAGCAATGTGGCAACCGATGTTAGAGATGAACTATCAGATGAATATGAGTTTATCTTTTCCCTATGCTATGTATAGTAAGGTGCTGGATATAATTAGTACAATTAGTCCGCAAGCGATCGCTCCTGGTTCTAATGCTTTCAGATGTATTGGCGGTTCATCGTGGCTCAACCAAATTGTATTTCCATTAACAAGAGAACGGTTTTGCCATGATATCAAAAGTGTTTGTCCAGAAATAGGTGAAAATATATTTGCCCTAGATCCCGGTGATGTTTTCAAATTAGAACATGGGGAATACAGCCATTTAAAAGGAGAGTGCAAGTTTGTTAACAAGATTTCTGATCAGCGAGAAGATTTAGATTTTTCACCAGTGCTGGTGGGTAATCCCATAGTAGATAATAATCCCGACAATTATGATCTCAATGAGATGAAGGCGGTAATTGGTGAAGAAATTAGCGTTAATCTAGTGGAATTCATCAGGAAGAACCGAAACTTTCTGTTTATAGAACATTGCCGTTGGCAGGTGATTTACCAATTGGAAATTGTTTTCCCAGATGGGTCAAAAATTTGGAATTTTGATTTTTCTGCCCATAATATTCAAGCAGAAACAGGGAGAAATCCTTTAGCAAATGTGTTTACTTATATCACTGCTTCCAGTTTGCATGGAATTATCAAACATCTGAAAGGTTGGGACTATGCTAATCTTGGTGGTTACTATCGCAGGTTTGAAAAACTATACTTACCTACTCCTCAAGGAATTATCAAACCAGACGAAGAAGCAATTTCTGATCCTCTGTCTTTTAGATTTCCTTACCCGAAAATCTTAAAACAGATATTAGATAATGAAATCGCTCAATGGAATACAGAAAATAGTAATGAGGAAAAAGTAACTGTATCTAGAAAGGTAATGATGCGAATAGGTAATACTCTGATAAAGGTATAAGTAGGGGGTGCTGAAAAAGTGTTTTCGTAGAGACAGGAGGCAGAGGAGAGGAGGAAAAAGGGTCTTATTTTCCAGATACCCTGCTTTTAATCTACTGCACCTAAAAATTTTAAAGCTTCCCGTTGCACATCTGTTAAACCTTTTGCGCCTTTAATAGACATTCCTTCGTAGGGTCGTTTAGTTCTCAAAAGCTGTAGACATTTCCCTGTTTGGATATCCCAAAGTTGGATAGTTTCATCTTGACCGCCACTTGCTAACATCTCTCCATCAGGACTAAAGGCCACGGACCAAACCCAGCTTTGATGAGATTGAATTGTTTTCTCACATTTACCTGTATTTATATTCCACAATTTCACGGTCTGGTCGCAACTACCACTAGCTAAAATTTCTCCATTGGGACTAAATGCTAGTGATTGCACCCAACTGAGGTGTCCCTGTAAGGTTTTGAGACATTGACCCGTGCTGACATCCCAAAGACGAATAGTACAGTCGCAACTGGCACTGGCTAAAAGTTTGCCGTCGGGACTGAAATAGATGCCTTGCACCCAGCTAGTGTGACCTATAAAGGTATTGATACATTCACCGGTGCTAATATTCCAGAGTTTAATGGTTTTGTCTTCGGAAGCACTGGCTAGGGTGAGTCCATCGGGACTAAATTGGACAGACCATAACCAACCTTCGTGTCCTTGTAGCGTTTTTATACAGTTTCCTGTAATGATATCCCATAGTTTTACGGTGTAGTCGCCGCTGCAACTAGCAACAATTAACCCATCGGGACTAAAGACAACTGAACCTATCCAACGAGTATGACCTTGTAGGGTTTTGAGACATTGACCTGTATTGATGTCCCACAGCTTGACAGTATAATCGCTGCTACCACTGGCCAGATGTTTACCATCAGAACTAAAGGCGACGGAACATACCCAGCCACGATGTCCTTCTAAGACTATGGAGGTGGGAGGAGTTGCTGGAGAATGAGTCTTTTCTAGATGCCACAATCGGATAGTTTTATCTTCACTACCACTGGCTAGGGTTTTACCATCGGGACTGAAGGCTACGGATTGTATCCAACTGCCATAACCTTGCCAAATGTCAATACAACTACCTGTGCTGACTTCCCACAGTCGGACAGAACGATCTTCTCCAGCGGTGGCTAAGATGATACCGTCGGGACTAAAGGCCACTGAGGTTAAAAGACTGTTATGACCATGTAGGCTTTTGAGGCATTGTCCGTCCACTGCACTCCAAAGTCTAACTGTGCGATCGCCACTACCACTGACTATCAATTTACCATCGGGACTAAAGGCCACTGAGCGTAATCTTTGGGTATGTCCTGTTAATGTTCTCAAACATTTACCTGTGCGGGTTTCCCATATTTTCAGGGTGCGATCGCCACCACCACTGACTATCAATGTACCATCGGGACTAAAGGCCACTGAACGCACCCATCGTTCATGTTCTGATAATGTTTGCCAACATTCACCCGTATTGGCATCCCAGAGTTTAATAGTCTTATCTTCGCTACCACTAGCAATCATTTGGCCATCGGGAGAAAAAGCCACAGACCAAACATAGTTTTTATGTCCTGACAACACTTTCAGACATTCACCAGTATGACTATCCCAAATTCTGATGGTTGCGTCACTACCACCACTAGCGATAAGTTGGCCATTGGGACTAAAGCAAATAGAACGGACTCGCTGATGATGACCTGTGAGAGTTTTCAAGCAACTGCCATCCCAGATATCCCATAATTTAACTGTATGGTCACTGCTGGCACTACAAACCATTTTTCCATCGGGACTAAAGGCGATCGCGTGTATCCAGCCGGCGTGTCCTTTACAATTGAGAATCGGTTGTCCGTCGCTAACTCGCCATAAATAAATTTCTCCATTTACATCTCCTGTAGCTAGTAATTTACCATCAGGACTAAAGGCAATTGAGAGGATGCTAGTTAACTGTTTAGCAAATACTGAATGGCTCAGATCCGCACCACTAAAATTGACATTTTGCAAGTTAGTATTTTGTAAACAACCAGACCAAATAGTTAAATTTGAGAAGTTATAAGCTGATAGTTCAACTTGCAGATGACAGAGTAAATTAATGATATTTCCTGCTGCATAACCAGAAGCTAATAATGGATTTTTGCGGATATTTTCGATGATGTGTTGGAATTTAACTTCAATTTTTTCTTTGGTTTGATAAGTGCTGAATAGTTTCTTCAGCAAAGGTTTAATAATCTGTTTAATTTGTTCTTGTTTAATATATTCCTTAGCTTTGGACTTTAACAGAGGATATTGGTTGATTAAGAAGAATTCTTCACTGTCAATCTCGGCAATAATTTCCTTAATTAACTTCTTAGATAAATATTCTCTCACTACAGGTTGTAAAAAGAATTTTTTATTTTTTTTCTCTAATAAAGACCGATGTAAAAGTGATTGAATAGTTTCAATCATAATTCCTGGTGATGTGACAAAAATTCCTAATATATCACTCTCGTCAATTGGTTCTTGTTCTAGAATTAACCAATATAAAAAGCTTTTTTCTGAATCGGGTAAACGCTGAAACTGTTGTTCTAAAACTTCATTAATTTCTCCAAAAATCAAGGATTTATTGCTGATCACTTCGGAAATATTACCATTAAATAAATCACAAGCCATGGTAGAAACAATTTTTAAAGCTAAAGGATTACCTCCATAGCTTTCAATCAAAAATTGATAGGATGCTTCTGAATCTAAAAAACATTTTTGTAATTCTAATATTTTTTTGCCTGTTTGTAAATTTAATCCTGTTAATCTTAGAGATCGAACGGGTAAAGTCTCCCCTTTCATTAAGGCTATTTCTTGCGGATTTTCTCTGGTAGTCAAAATTATACAACTGTTGTGATTACATTCTCCTATCCGTTGGAAAAATTTTTTATAGTCCTCATAACCTTCTTGATATTTCCCCGCTAAAACACCACTTTTTAAGAGTGTTTCTCCATTATCTAGGATTAACAAACATCTTTTTTTTCGCAAAATCTGTATTAAATAAGATATTTGTTCTTCAAATCTAATGGGTAAATTATTTTCCTCTCCTTGGGTTAAAAATTTGAGGATGTTAATTACTAATTTTTGGACAGGAAGTACTGGTAATAGCGATCGCCAAATCAAATACTCAAAATGATCTTGAATTTGTTCAGCTAATTTGATGCTCAGATAGGTCTTACCAATTCCTCCCATTCCTAATAATACAACTAACCGACAACCATCATCAACAATCCATTGTTTTAGTGTAGCCAGTTCCTCTATCCGATTGTAGAACACAGAAACATCTGGTGCATCTCCCCAATCTTGATATCTTTGTTTAACCACATCTGGGGGTATTAAAGACTCTTGAGTTGGGATAATTGGCTCAATTTCAGTTATTATAGGTGAATTATCCTCCATAACTGAATTGACATCTGATTGATGCCATTGTCTTGTTAAAGCTGAACGAAAATTAGTTTTACTAACTTTTTCACCGCAAACTTCTGATAATAACTGCCATAACTTCGGACCTATATCTTGCTTGAGATAGCTGACTGAATAACCGTACTTTTGAGCAATGTCATGGTAGCGTAAGTGTGGCTCTGACCAAGACGAGTGTAAAAGCAATCTTTGCAAATCGGTCAGATGCTTACCTTTTTTCTCAAAAACTAAAGTGTCAACAAAGTCTAAAGCTTGTTGAACGTCCATAATTTATAGATTTATTAAAATTTTTCATCCTGCTCTGGCTTTAATTATACTAGGAGTTGGCTAAAAGTTATCTGGATAAATAAAAACCGTAATAATTTATAGTTAAGACATCGGGTGACTAATTTTACCAAAACTATGATCAGCATTAATTTCAATCACTAAATCAACGGCTGATGATTTAATTAAGGGATTAATAAATAATTCTGGATGTAAAGAACGCCAAAAATAATTGACAAAACTTTCAATTTCTGCATCGGTCATGCCAGATTTACCAGCAGCAATCATTTGTCTTTCGGCTTGCTTGCGCCATGTTAATGAATAACGATAATCTTGAGGATGGAGAACGATTAAACTATCTAATTCTGCCCACAGAGGTAAATAATGTTTAAGTTGAGTATTCATATCAGCCGCAAATTGTCTATCTGCATCTGTCAAAATGGGTGGTGGTGCATTTAGAAAGGCTTCTGGTGCGATTGGTTTTACACCCACAAACCAACCTTCAAATAGAAGAATATCTATAGGATTTGTGATAACTTCATCAGTAGTGCGATCGCCAGCACCTCCATAGGCAGATTTGTCAAATCTGGGAACTATCACAGGACTCTTGCTTTGATGAATCTGATCGAGTACACTTAAAGCTAGGTGAATATCGTGGGTTCCAGGCGGGCCGCGCCAAACTAAACGGGAATCTTGCCGCATTAAAGCCAAGCGATCGCTATAAGTTTTGTACAAGTCATCTAAAGACAAACTTAAAGTTCGATATCCCAACTGCTGGAGAATCAAACTTAGTATCCTGGTCATTGTGGTTTTACCAGTACCTTGCACGCCTAAAATCCCCTGGATCAAAGGGTTGCCTAACTGTTGACGATGGACTGCAATTTTGATCCCCAAAGGTAGCCATAAATCCCATAATACCTGTAACATTCCTTGGGGTTCGGTTTGTAGGCTCGTTTGACAAAAGCGACTAAAATCAGAGAAAACTAACTTCAGTAAATCCCCTCTCCTTTGCACAACTTCAGCCACATTATCCGAGGTGATGCTAAAAGCCTTAGCTCGCAAAGGATCAGCTAGTTCTGTTTCTTGCGCTAATACCTGCCAAGATGTATCCCTTGTCAAAATTTTATTCAGCCACTCCTTATCCATAAAATCACGAACCTAGCTTTAAGGCTTCTAGAAATAGACTGTAGATAAAACCAACTTTGAGATAGTTGAGTGTTTCTACCCAAAATGCTTGGCGAGCAAAGAAACTCCGGCTGTAAAATAGCCTACTGGTAATTTCCGTCAATAAAACTAAAAATCCTGCCACTACAATGTCTAATTCTGCTTTTTGTCCCGTGGTTGTTGATACTGCCGATCCCAAAAAAAAACCAAACAAAAAACTAATTAGTAGTAGTGATAATCGCCGCCAAGGGTTAATAAACCATTGACTCAAGCTTCTAAAAATTGTGTCTAACAAGTTGTTGAGACGGGTATTTTGCATGATAACAGGTGACGAATGACGAATGACGGTTAACAGTCAACAGTCAACTGTTAACAATTAGCAATAACTTGGGTTTAGTTTACAAAAAATCTTATTTCTAATCCATATCATGATGAAATATTCCATGTATCAGTATCGTAACTTCATTATTGCTTTTTCTGTATTAGGACTAATCGGGATCATTGCACTATGCCTAGATATGACTATATCCTTTGAATCTACAAATCCTGAAAATACTTCACCTATAGTTACAAACACTGACAATAATCAGCAGATGATTAACTTAGATTCTACACCAAGTAACTCAGTAGAATCAAGTCGTCAAAAAAATCAGTCCACTGTTATAGCCTATCAGGTTAACTCAAATAGCAAAACTAAGGCTGCGGGATCGCTCCGCATGAGCAACAAAACTACTCAACCTGTACGTCTGGCATTATTAGCCAGACAATCATCCCTCAAAAATCGCACTGGGGATCAAACTAAATCTGGTATTCCTGCTCATTGGGACTTTGCGCCCGAAGAAGGTAGCCAGAAAGGATTACTTTTGTCCTTACCTCAAGGCAATTTAAAGCTAGAGAAGGGTGATATTTTAGTAGCATTTGCTCAAGATGGCTCGCGGCGGTATTGGGGTCCCTATGTCGTTGGGGAAACTTCCACCCCACAATGGAATTCTCAAACTAAAGAATGGCAATTGGTGTTAGAGAATAGGTGACAGGAGTTCAGAAGGAAAGAAGAAGAAGATAATTTTCTCCCCTGCTTCCCTGCTCCCCTGAAGTGTACACCTGGTAAGGACACGATTGCCGTGTCTCTCAGTATGAATTCATGAATATAAAATTGAGTGTTCCCCGTGAAGTGGTTGATAAATGGTTCAATTATCTAGAACAGCGCCCAGTGCTGGCTGTGGCTGTTTCTTCTCTGTGGTTATTGATCATTGGCTGGATAGCATTTGGTTGGAATTTGGGTAATGTGGGCTTAATTGATGAAACTGAGCCGCTTTTTGCCGAAGCCTCTCGACAAATGCTGGTAACTGGTGATTGGATCACGCCGTTTTTTAATGGTGAAACTCGCTTTGATAAACCTGCTTTAATTTATTGGTGTCAGGCCATCGCCTACGCCATTATGGGTGTAAATGAATGGTCTGCCCGTATCCCCTCAGCATTGGCAGCAATGACAGTTATTGCTTTAGCGTTTTATACTGTGCAGTGGTATTTTACCAAACAAGATGAATTAGCACAAGTTACTAACTTGCCCAGACGTTATCTTACTGCCGCCATGGCCGCAGGTTTGATGGCACTCAACCCAGAAATGATTGTTTGGGGCAGAACTGGGGTTTCTGATATGTTGCTGACAGGGTGCATAGGTTCAACCTTATTATGTTTCTTCCTGGGATATGCTCAAAATCCAGCCCCGATAGTAATTGCTAATTGGCGATTACCTAATAAATGGTATTTAGCTTGTTATGTGTTAATTGCTGGAGCAATTTTAACTAAAGGTCCGGTAGGTATTGTGTTACCAGGACTAATTATGATTGCCTTTGCTTTATATGTGGGCAAATTTTGGGAACTCTGGCGAGAAATGCGGCCTATTTTGGGACTTGGGATAGTTTTAATCCTCTCAGTTCCCTGGTATGCCTTAGTAATTTGGCGCAATGGCTGGAATTTTATTAACTCCTTTTTTGGTTATCACAATATAGAAAGGTTTACCGAAGTTGTTAATGGTCACTCAGCCCCGTGGTTTTTTTACTTTTTAGTGGTGTTGTTGGGCTTTGCGCCTTATGCAGTGTATATCCCTGCATCCCTAGCTAGAGTTAAATTTTGGCAGCGATCGCACTGGTTAAAACAACAACGTTCTCAACATTTGGGTTTATTTGCTTGTTTCTGGTTTTTAGGTATATTTGGGTTTTTCACCATTGCTGTTACTAAACTACCCAGCTATGTATTACCTTTAATGCCAGCAGCCGCGATTTTGATAGCACTATTGTGGAGTGATCTTTTACCCAGTTCACAGACTTTTAGCCTAACGGTTAACAAATTTCTACGCATCAGTGCTTGGGTAAATGTGGGCTTTCTAACAATTCTGGCGATCGCTCTTTTTAACCTCACGGAAATTGTTAGACCCGATCCTGCTGCTCCTGAATTATATGCACAAATAGCAAATTCAGGAATACTCAAATTTGGAGGGATGATTTGGTTATTATCTACCATCATTTTAGCCATCGTCATCTTAACTCACCATTACCGCCAGATCATCACAATTAATTTAGTAGGATTTATTGCCTTTATTGCTATTGTTTTAATCCCTGCTGTTACTATCATGGATCAACAGCGTCAACTACCTCTTAGGCAATTATCAGCCATAATTCTGGAATCAAAACAACCCAATGAAGAATTAATTATGGTTGGTTTCAAAAAACCCACCGTGACTTTCTACACCCAACAGAAAATTAATTACATTTCATCTTCCCAAGAGGCTCTAACATACATTCAAAAACAAACATCGCAAACAAATAGATCGCAATCTTTCTTAATGATCGTTGAAGAAAGAAAATTTCCTGAACTGAATTTACAACCAGATAGCTATAAAAACATAGCTAATAAAGGAGCTTACCATCTGATTCGTATTCCTTTAAAAACAGCTAAACAACAGAGTTTCAATTTGTCTTAAACAATGATTTGTTTGATGATTGCTCATTGGTAATACCAATTTTCTATGAATATGCACATAATCATACCCTCCTATAGTCCCCCCTTAGCAAGCTACGGTGTACACACAAGTCCTATCTGTCTTCGTTTTGTGCTTATTTAGCCCCCTAAATCCCCCAAGCTTGGGGGACTTTGAAGTTCTTATTCCCGCAGAATTGGGGGTTAGGGAACATTAAAACCCTAGATGGCAATTTGATTACACTGTACACTGTAGCCTTAGCAAGGGGGGCTGCGAAGACGGAGGGTATTGCCTATAGCAATCCCATTTAAGTTATGAACTATTTTTTTAAACGAACCACAGAAGCATATAGGACACAGCAACGGAAAAATAAAAGATGTTTACATTTCATTTAGGATTGCTATATTCTCTTAACTTCTAGTTAAAGCTTGATTGATCTGACTTAATAGTTCTTCCATGGAAATAGAACAGGGTAAAATTTGGGTAGCAATTTGACTGACTAAATTTCCTGTAGATGATATGCACTTAGGCTGAGGATATTTACTATCGTTGGTATAATGAGACTGATTTAATTTGGGATCTAGTACCAAAATCGGTGGTAATTTTAACTGTAAATTATTCAGTGAATCAATAGCTTTTTGCAATGCTTGATTAATGGCAGTTTCATTCAAACAAATCAAAAGTAAATCAACACTTTTATGATTAACTTGTTGTAGAACTTCTGACCAAGAACTAGCGATATAAGCTCTAAATCCAGCAGTTTGTAAGTATTGAATTAAGGCTTGAAACCATTCATAACCTCGACTATTTTCTTCATTATTAGAGTCGTTAAAAGAATTTTTTAGCGTCTGATAACTCTTAGCTGATTTACGTTTAATTTTAGGTAAATCATTCAGGGTAGCAATATCTATGACTGAAATATTGATAGGGCAATAAATACCCGCAGCAATTTGTAAAACAGATGATAAAGTATCCCCTTGCTGACTATGCAGACGATTTTCTTGATTCAATGGGGTTAAACAAGGAAATACAGACAATCCAGGAATTTGGGAAGCTGCTAAAGTAGTAGTAATATCACAAGTTACCAATGGTAAATTTGCTAATCTTGAGTATTTAATTAATTGTTGTAGATAAGGATTGGCAGTAGAAATTTGCATATCTAGTAAGATCACATCAAACTGCCAAACTCGCGCTAATAAATCAGCTTGATCTAGATCATCTACTTCAATGACGCGATGTTGACGTAAGGAAGGATAAAGGGTAATTACTTCTAATTCTGGATTGACTAATCTGAGAATTCGTAGGGGGACATTTTTAGAGTTACTCTTATGAGTATTGTCTATCTCTGAATTATTAATGTCTGGAGATTTTGATAAGTTTTCTAACAGTGATGCTAACATCAGATGTTTGATTGGTAAGTTTAAAAAACCATCCGCCTGTTTAGTAAATGCTTGCTCTTTTTCTGCTGCTGTGGCTGTGACAATTACATGAATATGACGAGTTAAAACATCAGATTTAAGTAAGGTTATGACATCCCAACCAGATAGCAAAGGTAATAAAGGATTTAAAAATATTGCTTTTGGTTGTAAACGTCGGGCTTTTTCTAGCGCTTCCGTACCTGATCTAGCAATAACTACACGATAACCTAAACCTTTAAGTTGTTCGGTTAATTCCTCAATATATTGAGCTACTGCTTCCACTACTAACACCAATCTTTGGGAAGAATTAGACTGATATTGTGGAGAATTATTGAGACTTTGATGGGCAGAATTAGGTATATTACCTATCTCCCTCTTGATAACTATATCTTCAGAGTCGGTAAAACTAGCTTTTGGTGGACTGGGAGGTAAAAGTAGGGTAAATTGACTACCTTTACCTTCACGAGATAAGAAACTCACATCTCCACCATGCAAGCGAGCTAAAGCCCTAGTTAAAACTAATCCTAACCCAGTTCCTTCAAACTGACGGGTGAGAGGATTTTCTAATTGTTGGAATTTTTGAAAGATTAAATGTTGTTGTGCTTCGGGAATGCCAATACCTGTATCCCAGACTGTAAAAGCAATCCAACCTTCCCAGTTACTCACCCGCAGACCAATTTCTCCCGATATTTCTGTAAATTTAAAGGCGTTGGAGAGTAAATGTACTAACATTTGCCGTAGGCGTAACTCATCGGCCACCATTTGTTCTAAACCTGGTTCAATAGCTAGGCTAAATTGATGATTAGATAAATTTTCATTTTCTGATGGGGATGATTGTTTGCTTTTGTATGTTTGATGATGAATATTTTTAACGTCTGATAAAGCCCGTTCACATACTACTTGAATTTGGACTGGGGTGAGGGTGAGTTCCATCTGTCCCGTTTCCATCCGGGTCAAATCTAAAATATCATTCACCACACTCATCAAATGTCTACCACTTTGGTGAATTAGCCCAGCATAGCGAGCTTGACGTTCATTTAATTGTCCTAATTGTTGATCTATAAGTAGGCGAGAAAGTCCTAATACTGCTGTTAATGGTGTTTTTAATTCATGACTAATGCAAGCTAAAAATTCATCTTTCAAGCGATTGAGTTGAATTAAATCGGCATTTTTAGAGGCTAATTCTTTACAAAGTTGTTGTTGTTCAGTGATATCTGTGGCTAATATTAGCCATAGTTCTTCTGTATTTGGTGGTACTTCTGATTCTGTTACCCAAATTTTTAACTCACTACTATCCAAGAGAACTTTCGCAAATTGCCAAATTCTTTCTTGACCATTTTTGATTTCGACTACACAGGTACAAACACCATGTTTGTTATCTAAAATACAGTGATTAGAGCTACTATTAATATTAACAGATGCTTTCTGAAGTAATGGTAGGGCTGATGGTAACTGAGGAAAATAAACTGTCGGTGAAATACTTTGTTTATTCTTGGGAAAAGGGTTTGGTATTTGATTTTCTTGATGTTCAGTGTAAATATATTTAGATGCTTGAGGCTTTTGTACAGTTAGTATAGTTTCTACCTCTTTTCTAATACCTTCTGGATCTTTTAATGCTCCTAGTTGTTGCCACCAAGCTGGGTTTTGAGTTACTACTTCACCATTACTAGTTTGTAACATCATCGGCCAGGGTAATCGCCCTAATAAATGTACTATAGATTTGTGAATTTTTGCTTGAGGTTCATTGCTGGGTAAGGGAAGAGAATTTTTATGCTCATGGTTATACTTGTGATTTACTTCTGTATTGGTAGTATGAATGGGTATTTTGTCCTTAGCTAATAACTGGATGAGACGAAAAATATCCAAGATGCCCAAATATTTACCATTTGCATCAACGAGTATCCAATCTAATTTTTTTTGTTGTTGTTTCTCTTGATATTTTAAATATAAGCTAAAAGTTTCTAAACTTTCTGTTGCGGATATAATCTCTATTGGCTCAATCAGAGAGGTATGTAATTGTGATAGTGGTTGGTGTAAATCCCAATTCTGATTATCTGTTTCCGCCATTAATAACTGTGGCAGTAATCTAGCAGAGTATAATAAGCCGATTGGCCGTTGTTGTAAATTTACTACTACCAAACGATCGCACTTTTCCTGGACAAAAATATCCAGCACTGCTGCTAGAGTGTTTGTATCCAAACAGATTGGTACAATTGCTATCAGTTCATTAAGCGGATACTGTATCATCAACATAAGTCCTCTGAGGTCATGCTTCTTGTGATCAACTCTGGCATCGTTATCACCATTGCGGGGAGATGGTTTTTTAGCCTAAAGCTCCTGCAAGAATATTGAATAATGGCTATGCCATGCTATACCCGGTTACGGTTAAACTCCTACACAATAGGATTTTAGCTTCTACATCCATGGGCGGAAAACCAAGCATGAATAATTTTTACTGGGATGGTACTGGCTTGTGTTTCCATGCCGAACAAGCAGCTATTTTCACCAAGCTGCTTATACCAATTTTTTATGAAGATGCACATAATCAGCCCCCCCCTGTAGTCCTCCCTTAGCAAGATGGTGAAGCCGGAGGGTAAATTATATGGAACTTTACAAAGAAATGGTATTAGGTACTTATTGGAAGTTATCATCTTTTGATAGTGACAACTACAACAATAATTATGAACCTAAATATCTGCTTTAGAACCTTGAGGAATTATAATGATTTAAAATGCAACAATTCTTTAAGTTCGTTTAAGTATCTTATCAGGGAGTAAAATGATGTCATCTATCTTCAACTAGATATGAGTAAAAGCACATCATCAAGCAGGAATCACATTCCCTTGTTAGATGTTGTATCCAGCATTTAATGGCTTATTCAACTCCCTATTCCCTAATTCTCCTGACTGAAGGGTTCATATATCTCATTTTCCACGATTCATAGTCTATAAAAAGTAGATGTTAGTACCTATATTCCTTTTACAAACAAAAATAAAACAAATTATTGATAAACCATTTGCAGAACCAAAGCATCAAGGTTTAGTGATTCAAATAGGCAATGCTGTTTACAAAAATCTTAGCCAATGGTATTGGCAACCAATTCATGCGCCATCTAATCAAATAGGTTTGTTAACAGGCTCTCACCAGCAAAAATTAGCCAATCAAGGTAATTATTTTTTAGCCGTTAGTCACGAGCAAAAACCATCAAGTTTTCAAAAGATGAATGCCAATGAAAAAGAGAACGTTTTAGCAGAACTTAAATCAGATTACCGAGAAATTGTTATCAATTATTTTATCACTGATCAAGGATTAAAAGAAAAAATTGATAAATTCATTAATGACTTATTCTATGCTAATATTCCTGTGCCACAAATCATCGAAATCCACATGGAAGTAATTGACGAATTTGCCAAGCAACTGAGGCTAGAAGGTAGAAGTGATGAAACTTTGCTAGATTATCGTTTAACCTTAATAGATATTTTGGCACATCTTTGTGAGATGTATCGCTGTTCTGTTGCTAAAATCATCTGAATACCTCCCAGTGAATTTTGTAGTTAGATTCATGATCACTCCATGGGTGAGTCTACCTGAACAATCTGTACTCAGGTAGGTTTGTGTGCATTTTTATGGGCTATGTCTATTTGTTAGGAGCTTATATTTTATGAATCCAGCCAAAAAAACCTATGTTCTCAAGCTTTATGTAGCAGGGAACACACCTAATTCCGTCCGAGCGCTGAAAACGCTGAAAAATATCTTAGAACAGGAATTTCAGGGTGTTTATGCCCTGAAAGTAATTGATGTTTTGAAAAATCCCCAACTAGCCGAAGAAGATAAAATTCTGGCTACACCAACATTGTCAAAAATTTTGCCCCCTCCTGTACGAAAAATCATTGGTGATCTCACAGACAGAGAAAGAGTGTTGATTGGATTGGATCTACTGTATGAAGAACTAAATGAAGAAAATGATAAAGAGTAAGATAACATATTTATTTAGTTATTAAAAATGATTTAAAACTTTCTTGATTTTAAAAAATTGGGTTGAATACCCATCTTTAGATAAACCATGAGTAGCAAAGAACAATCGGAACAAAAAAACATATCTGGTGGTGGTGTAGAGAAAATTCGGACAATGATCGAAGGCTTCGATGATATTAGTCATGGCGGTTTGCCTGTAGGTAGAACTACATTAGTTAGTGGTACTTCCGGCACTGGCAAAACTTTGTTATCATTGCAGTTTTTGTATAATGGGATCACCTATTTTGAAGAGGCCGGAGTATTTGTCACCTTTGAAGAGTCACCCAGTGACATTATTAAAAATGCCCATATTTTTGACTGGAATCTACAACGTTTAATTAATGAAGGTAAATTATTTATTTTAGACGCATCTCCTGATCCCGAAGGTCAAGATATTGTTGGTAATTTTGATTTATCGGCTTTGATTGAAAGGTTACAATATGCTATCCGTAAATATAAAGCCAAAAGAGTTTCCATTGACTCCATGACAGCTATATTTCAACAATATGAAGCTGTAGGGGTAGTGCGGCGGGAAATTTTTCGCTTGGTAGCAAGACTAAAACAATTGAATGTCACTACCATTATTACCACTGAAAGGTCTGAAGAATATGGACCTGTGGCATCCTTTGGTGTGGAAGAATTTGTTTCTGATAATGTGGTGATTGTTCGCAACGTTTTAGAAGGAGAACGGCGGCGACGCACTCTAGAAATTCTCAAATTGCGCGGAACAACCCACATGAAAGGTGAATATCCTTTCACTATTACTAATGCAGGAGTGAATATATTCCCCTTGGGAGCAATGCGGTTAACACAACGTTCTTCTAACGTCCGAGTATCTTCTGGAGTGAAAATTCTGGATGAAATGTGTGGTGGTGGTTTCTTTAAAGACTCGATTATTTTAGCCACAGGAGCTACTGGTACTGGTAAAACTTTATTAGTTAGTAAGTTTATTCAAGATGGCTGTGTTAATGGTGAACGAGCAATATTGTTTGCTTATGAAGAATCTCGCGCCCAGCTTTCACGAAATGCTTATTCCTGGGGAATTGATTTTGAGGAATTAGAACATCAAGGCTTATTAAAAATAATTTGTACCTATCCTGAATCCACTGGTTTAGAAGATCACTTACAAATTATTAAATCAGAAATATCCCATTTTAAACCTGCCCGCATTGCCATTGACTCCCTTTCCGCTATGGCCAGAGGTGTCAGTAATAATGCTTTTCGTCAGTTCGTTATTGGTGTGACAGGTTATGCCAAACAGGAAGAAATTACTGGGTTCTTTACCAATACCACCGATCAATTTATGGGTTCTCATTCCATTACGGATTCCCATATTTCCACAATTACAGACACGATTTTGATGTTGCAATATGTAGAAATTCGTGGCGAAATGTCCCGGGCAATAAATGTATTTAAAATGCGCGGTTCGTGGCATGACAAGGGAATTCGTGAATATAATATCACGGCTGATGGACCAGACATTAAGGATTCATTCCGTAACTATGAGCGCATTGTTAGCGGTGCGCCCACTCGCGTTATCATAGACGAAAAGGCGGAACTTTCTCGCATTGTCAAACGATTTGAAGACAAACCGAGTTCTGAGGCTTAAAATAAAGAACAGTGCGATATTTCTTTCCAAATCTTAAGATCGTGCTATATTTTGTTTTGAAGACAAGTATTCTGCCGCTAAATTAATATTGTTTGTGTGAGGGGATGCGGTGAAAAAACAGCAATTATTCTATAGTTTCTTACCTGGTGTTACAGCAGCAGTATTAACCACTCAGCCCGCTTGGGCTAATGAGATTAAAGTTACTGATGTAAAACTCAAGTCTGTTCCTAGTGAGTTAATTTCCAGCAATCCGGGAAATTCATTCACAGACTATAACTTATTACCTAAGAATAAAGTCAATAGTAACTTAGGATTAGTACCTGCTAGTTATTTAAGTCAAACTAGTAATCGTCCTTTTGGCGGTCGGATTCTACGGCCAATCATAGCTGACAGTCGGCTAGAGATGGCAGGGGAAAATACACATCAAAAAGATGAAAGCAGATTTGTTACTTTTTCTGAACTATCAAATTCAAATCCTAGAAAACTGATTGTTAGTAGTTCCCAATCTACTAATTTAGGTGACACACAACAGGAATTTTCCAGTATTGATACTAGAGTAAGCAAGTTAATAGAAGCTGGTCAATGCCCACAGCAACAGGCTAATACAGGGTCAACCTTGCTTGTAAATGCTAATAACTGTTTATCGCCAACCAGTGGTAATTTGATAGCCCAAACAACTGTACCGACTACATCGGAAGAGACTACAGCACCACCAACGGAGAATGTTAATTCTGCCCCTAGTCAGGGGGTAGATTTCTCTAGTACACCTGCTAACACGCCTAATAATCTCAATCCTAGTCCTAACCCCCTGTTATATCCCACCCAAGCGGATCAAGTAAAAATTCAGGGAACTCAGGCGATTAGTTTGGCGGAGGCTTTAGAACTGGCTAAACGGAATAATAATGAGTTACAGGTGTCTATATTGGAGTTGGAACGGACTAAGGCAGCATTGCGAGAAGCGCAAGCATCTTTATTGCCTACTGTGGATTTAAGTGCTGATGTTAGCAACAGTCGGACTTTTAGTGATACCTATGGTGTTAAAAGAACAAGGCAGGAAAACCCAGGAGCAGAAATACCTGACGCTAAATCTAATACAGATTTTACTGGTAATGCACGGATAAAATATGATCTTTATACATCTGGCAGACGCAAATATACAATTAAGGAAGCAGAGGAACGCATCCGGTTTCAAGAGTTAGATGTAGAAACGAAATCGGAACAAATTCGTCTAGATGTGGCTAGGGCGTATTATAATCTACAGCAAGCTGACGAAAATGTGAGAATTTCTCAATCAGCAGTGGAAAATGCCCGAGCGAGTTTGAAAGATGCCAATGCTTTAGAACGGGCAGGGGTGGGGACTCGTTTTGATGTGTTGCGATCACAGGTAAACTTAGCCAACTCTCAACAAGACTTAACTAAAGCTCTTTCTGATCAACAAATTGCCCGGCGCAATTTAGCACCTTTATTGAATTTACCCCAGTCTGTGAGTATTAGGGCTGGTGATCCGGTAAAGTTAGCAGGTTTATGGCAACATCCCCTAGAACAAAGTATCATTTTAGCCTATCAAAACCGTCCCGAACTACAACAGCAATTAGCACAGCGCAACATTAGTGAAGCCCAAAGAAAACAAGCTTTATCAGCTTTAGGTCCAGAAGTGAGTTTAGTGGGGCAGTACAACTTATTTGATCGCTTCAATGATAGTGTAAACGTTGCCGATGGTTATTCCGTGGGAGTGCAAGCCACCCTCCGTTTATATGATGGAGGAGCGGCAAAAGCTAGGGCTACCCAAGCACAAAAGAATATAGCGATCGCGGAAACTCGATTTTCTGAGCAGAAAAATCAAATCCGCTTCCAGGTAGAACAAGCATACTACACCCAAGCAGCCAATTTAGAAAATGTACAAACATCTAAAGTAGCTTTAGAACAAGCTAAAGAATCTTTACGATTAGCTCGGTTAAGATTCCAAGCCGGTGTAGGTACTCAAACCGATGTTATTAACGCTGAAAATGACCTCACCCGTTCTGAATCTAACAGTCTTAAAGCAATCATAGATTACAATCGCGCACTAACAGACTTACAAAGGGCTGTGACCATGAGAGGTTTAAATCAGTTACAAACATCCGGAGGAGTCAAGTAAGAGGCAGGGGAACAGAGGGGCAGTGGTTCGAGGGGGAATCTTTATCTCAAGACTTATGCAAACTACAACGAAAGTAGGGGTAATTCATGAATTACCCCTACGGAAAAATTGAGTTTTCAAGCATATCTTGGGTGAATACCATATTTTAACTGTTGCTAATTATCAATTACCAATGCTGTAAAATAGTTTTTAACTTTTCAAACTCTGGTGTCGGCCAAAATTCATGACTACAGTTACATCACAAGAGATAGCAAAATTTCGTTCTCATTTGGCAGATGATCCTCAAGCTATGGAAGCATTAGACTTGATAGAGGATTGTGATGGAGATTTGGAAGATGCGGTAATGACTCTGGCTATTCGAGCAGGACAAGAACCAGAAGAAACTAATTCCGAGTGGTTGGCAGGGTTGGCGAAAAAATGGCGGTCTGTAATTTGTCAACAAGAACATCGAGAAGACTTGTTAAATGGGTCAATTCAAGAGATGATTATACATCTAAGGACGATCCCCACGTTTCCCAAAATTCTGGCCACGCCAGTGTTAATTTATATTCTCAAACAAGGTGTAAATAATTTTTGTGAACCTTTGGATTTGCTGAAATTACATCAATCCTGAGTTGCGAATATTACAGCAGAAGGCAGCACTTCGACTTCGCTCAGTGGGAGGGAAAGCCATGTTTTCAGTTTCAGTTTGTGCATGATTAACTGGTGATCTACTATAAATTTAAATAAAAGTTTAAAATTGATGAATTATCTTGTTGCTGTATTATCAGATCGTATTCAAGCGGAAGCCGCCGATTTAGCCTTAGAAAGAGAAGGCATAAATGGAACTATTCTCGGTAAAGGCTATAAAAGTGCCGATGAGTTTGGCTTAATTGACCCCAAAGAACAAGCGAGAAAACAAGCAAAACTGATGGCCATTTGGTTAGTACCATTTGGATTTTTTGCTGGGTTTACCTTCAGCATTATTAGTGGTTTACAAACCTTTGCCTGGGCTGGAGAAATTGGTAATCATATAGTTGGCGGTATTTTAGGCGCTGGTAGTGGTGCTATGGGTAGCGTGTTTGTTGGTGGTGGTGTGGGTTTAGTTTCTGGTAGTGGTGATGCTTTACCCTATCGTAATCGCTTAGATGCAGGTAAATATTTAATTGTGGTGCAGGGTTCGGAAACTCTCACTCGTCAAGCGACCCGAATTTTGCGCCAGTTTGAACCAGAAAATATTCAAGGTTATGCTGAAACTAATTAGGGTTTGCTGAAAAAGTTGTCTGTGAGGGGAGGTAACAGGTAACAGGTAACAGTTTCAGCTATCTGGATATCCTCAATTTCCCATATCCGACAGGGAAAAATGCAACTGTTTTGAGACTCCATT
>JACCDP011237532.1_pt1 | contig 35268 bp, 40 predicted proteins | sample 7445841 | NCBI WGS metagenome assembly JACCDP01 (sample SAMN15323441, study PRJNA562643) | freshwater metagenome | isolation source: river surface water | place: USA:Blue River Watershed | collected 2017-08-17 | reverse complement strand
TTGTATCACAAAACGATAAGCATCTACTCGCTTTTGGCTGCGTGCCTTACGGTTCTAGTAGCGCTGGTGATTTTGACCCCCTTCTTATTAGGTGGGCTAATCAGGACGATCCTGTTAACTGGGCGCCGTCCGCAACAAATTCGGCAGGGTTTATCCGAGTATCTCGTGGATCAAGGATTATCAGGGCGCTACCTACCCGGCAGGAGACATTAGTATTTACTGACTCACACCTGTATTCGTTCCAATTTACAGGTACAACAGACGTGTTTTCGTTGCAGGAGTTGGCTGACAACATCTCAATCATGTCTCCACGGTCTTGCATATCGGCTAACAACGTGACCTACTGGATGGGTACAGATAAGTTCTATGCCTATTCAGGCCGAGTTGAGACGCTACCTTGCACCCTGCGTAACCACGTATTTAACAACTTTAACTACAACCAAGCGGCTCAGGTTGTGTGTGGCACGAACGAAGGCTGGCATGAGATTTGGTGGTTCTACCCAAGCCAGAACTCCGGTGTAAACGACAGTTACGTGATCTATAACTACATGGAGCGTGTCTGGTACTACGGCTCTATCAATCGCACGGCTTGGCTTGATACGCCATTGCGTCAGTATCCGCAGGCGGTTGGTGGGAACTATGTCTATAACCATGAGCAGGGCACGAACGACGATACCTCTGCCATGACCTCTTACATCCAGACCAACGACTTTGATCTTGAAGACGGGGAAAAATTAATATTAATTAAAAGGATCATCCCTGACATTAACTTTGAAGGGTCTACGGCAACAAGTCCTCTCGTGTACATGACGATGAGGCCACGAAACTTCCCGGGTTCAAACTACAACACAACCAATAATCCGTCAGTTACCCGATCCACTACGGTGCCGATTGAGCAGTACACCGATCAGGTATTTATCCGTGCCCGTGCCCGTCAGATGGGGTTTAAGATTCAATCCGAAGACTTAAATGTGCAGTGGCAGTTAGGTACGCCAAGGCTTGATGGTAGACCGGACGGTAAGCGATGACCATCTGTGTTGATAATGATATTCAAAAGACCTTTGTTGCGCCTGCTCTGCCGGTGCCGCCTGTTGAGTACGATCAAAAGTATGCGACAGACCTTATTAGGATTTTGCGGCTGTACTTCAACCAGATTGACAACTTTCAAAATGCCGTAGCAGGCATACTAAATGGAACGGCTTGCGAGGGAAATATGACCCCATTACCAATTTCAATAGGCGGCACTAACGTAGATGCTTTTGGGCGTTTGCGTGTGAGCGAACCCTACAGCCTATTTGACAGCCAAAGCCGCTATGCTGCTGACAATCAATTTAGCACTTCTACATCTGGTACTGGGACATCGACATTTAATACCAATCAGTCCAGCGTTAGTCTGGCTGTGACGGGTGGTGGCGTTGGGTCTGTGGTACGTCAGTCATTCCGCAATATGCTGTACCAGCCGGGGAAAAGCCTGTTGGTTCTAGCAACCTTTCAGATGGACAACGGCACTTCTGCCAACCTTAATCAAAGTGTTGGGTACTTTAATACCCAAAACGGGTTGTTCTTCCGTCGTACCGGGGGCGTTAATGCGCTTGTGATGCGTTCAAACACTTCTGGCACACCAAGCGATGCACGGTTTGTTAATCAAGCAGACTGGAATGGCGACAAACTAGACGGTACTGGCACCTCTGGTCATACGCTTGACTTGACCCACCCACAGATCTTGTGGATGGACTTTGAGTGGCTTGGGGTCGGGTCAGTCCGGTGCGGCTTCATTATTAACGGACAGTACGTCCTTTGTCATACATTTAACACCGCCAACGTCTACGGTACGACGGTCTACATGACGACTGCCATACTGCCTATCCGCTACGAGATCACTACCACAACGGCAGCAGTTGCCGCTACGCTTACGCAGATTTGCTCGTCGGTAATATCCGAAGGTGGATTTGAGGCTACATCAATTGAGCACGTTGCACGGCGCACCAGCATCTTCACCAATATTGATACAGCGGCAGACTTCTACCCTATTGTGTCAATTCGCTTGGCTTCGACAGCGCTGGGGGCAGTGGTACTTCCAAACCGCATACAGTTTCAGCCGACAACCCTGCAAAACTACGAGATTGCATTAATTAAAAACCCAGTCCTTACGGGGGCCAGTTGGTCAGCCGTTCCTTCTGATGCTAACGTTGAGTTTGATGTTTCGGCTACGGCTATTGCAACTGCTGGAACAATCGTCCAAACAGCCTACGTTGCAAACTCCGGCGGTGGCGGGCAGACTAATACTATTGCGCCTACCGGATTTAACTGGGATGAGCAACTTGGCGTGTCCTTAACGGGTGTCAGTGACATCTACACACTTGGCGTTAGAACCATTTCTGGCGCAACCAAAGGGGACGGGGTCGGCTCTATTTCCTTCTATGACTTAACCCAGTGACATCACTTGACAAATCTAGGATAATCACACTATGTACCAAACAGCCTCCTCCCCCCAATACGCCTTTGGCCCCGGCCTAGCCCCTGTCCCTATGCCCGTTTACAAACGTGGTGGAGAGGTCAAAGAAACCTACGGCCTAGAGAACGCCGCTGAGATGATCCGGCGCCGAGGCCGTGGAGAAGATACAGTCCTTGCCCATATTACCCCCCAAGAGGCTGGCATCCTGCAATTACTTGGCGGGTCTGGACAAATCAATCCATATACGGGTTTACCCGAATTTGGCATCTTAAAGAAGATTGTTCCGAAGCCAATTTATAAACTAGGCTCTGCAATTGGCAAAGGGATTGAGAGGGGCGTTGAGGGTATTGCTAAGGCTCTTGGCCCCGTTGGGTCTATTGCTGCTGCCTACTTTGGTGGCCCAATTGGCGCGGCTTTGTATCAAGGTCTTGCCGCCCCGGGAAGTAGTTTTGACACAAAGAACGCTATTAAAGCCGCTGCTTTGACATACGCTGGAAACACCTTAAGTGGCGCCGAAAACGCTTGGGCACCTCAATTTGACTACGGTAGCGCTTTTGGGGGAGATATGTCGTATGTTCCTACAGGGGATGTTTCAAGCGCCGCCAGCGGAGCACCTTCTGTAAACGAAGCGGTGTCTATAGGTGGGTCTATGGACGCTAGTGGTATAGGTACTGGGGTTGACGCCGCCGCTGGTGGGCCTAGTATGGGTACTGCCCCTGCTGCTTCTGCTCCTTATGGAAACATTGCTTCTGATACTGGAGCAGGTGCAGACTTTGCCGCTCAATCAGGAGAAGGGTTTAACTACAACGCTGCTAGTACTAATATTGACGCAGCAAGCACTCCTACTCCAAACATGCTTGAAAGAGGATATAGCGCTGTAAAAGAAGGTATTGGTGGCATTCTTCCAGAATCAGTAAAAGACTATATTCCTACACTAAGTCAGGCTAAAGATATAGCATTAATTGCATCCGGTGCTACGACTGCGTACGGGATGTATCAAACCAAGAAAGAACTTGATGCCGCTAAAGCCGAAGCCGAGCGTGTTCTTGCCGATCAGGCTAATCGTAAGAAAGAAGAAGTTGAGTGGGCGCAAGGTGTTATGCGCGACTACCCCTATAACTACAAGCGGCTAACTGAAGAAGAAGTTCGCAGTGAGCGCGGCATGGCGATGGGTGGACGGATTGACTCCTATGACGATGAAATCGGTGGCGATGACAATATGATGCAAGGCGGCATCGCTTCTCTAGCCAAGGGTGGTCTTCCCCCTCGGTATCTTCGGGGTGGCGGTGACGGGATGAGTGACTCTATCAGGGCTAACATTGAGGGTAAGCAAGAAGCCCGTCTGGCTGATGGTGAGTTTGTGGTTCCCGCCGACGTGGTATCTCATCTTGGTAACGGCTCCTCAAACGCTGGGGCTAAAAAGTTATACGCAATGATGGATCGTGTTCGCAAGTCACGCACAGGCAAAACTCGTCAGGCACCCGAAGTTAATACTCGCGGCATGATGCCTGCGTAAAGGATAGATTATGGCAACTACCCAACAAGTCGTAACCTCAGCGCTACCTACCGCGTTTGAAGAGTTTTATAAAACCGGTGCCCAAGGCGTTCCCGGTCTAATCCCACAAGCATTTAAACTCTACGGAGCAGGTTCTCCCGCTGAGTATCAGGCTAATATCAAAGGCCCCCTAGAGGCGGCTAATCTCTATACTGGCGCACAGCGGGTAGCAGGTCTAACCCCTAGCCAACAGCAGGTTGGCGCACAACTTTCTGCAATGCAGACTCCCGGGCAGTTTGCTATGGGGACTGGCGCTCTTGGCTCAGGCTACGCCGCTGCCTCTGGCTTGCCCAGTATGTTAGATCAAGGACTATTGCAGCAATATATGTCTCCCTATGCACAGGGCGTCATTGACGTTCAGAAGCGGGAAGCCCTAACAGATGCTCAGAAAGCCCAGTTAACTACTAACTTAGGCGCAGCACGGCAGGGTACTTACGGCGGAGCACGGCAACTGCTTGCTACAACAGAGCGTGAGCGCAACCTCCAGAATCAACTCGGTGACATTCAAGCCAAAGGACTTCAGGCTGCATACGAGGCTGGGCAAAAAGGACTTGAAGCAGAGCGTGCTGCTCGTCTACAGCAGGCACAAACCTTTGGTACATTAGGCCAGCAGTTTGGTCAGTTAGGCGCAGTACAACAAACAGCAGATATTGACCGACTCAAGACTCTCGGCGCCTACGGTGATTACGAGCGTGCTCTAGCGCAACAGAAGACAGACATTGACTATCAGAATCTCTTGGAGCGCATCCAGTATCCTGAGACCCAACTTGACAAACTGAGTGGCTTTATCCGTGGTATCCCCATGACAGATAAAACTCAAACTACCACTACGCCGCCGCCTTCCTTTGCAAGCCAATTAACTGGCCTTGGAATTGCTGGTCTTGGCGCCTTCCTTGGAAAGTAAAGGGTAACTAATATGTCACTCAAAGGAATAACTGAAGGTTTAAGAGTTTTAAATCAGCCTATTGCTGCGTTAGCAAGACTTCCACAAGAACAAATTATTGCTATGTCGCAACAACCGGCTGGATCGCCTAACCATATTCCACCTTCGTATGTAGCAACTATTCTGAAGGCAAAAGCAGATATGACTCAGGCCGCTGCCAATATGCAGGCAATGGCTCAACCTTCGCAGCCTTCGGTAGTTGAACAGTCTATGGCTATTAATGCCCAAGCAGAAGCGCCTCGGCAGGCTCCTATGGATGCAGGGGTAGCGTCGTTACCCGTACCTGAAGAAATGTATGGCAGTGATTACGCAGGCGGTGGAATTGTAGCGTTTGATGAGGGCGGCATGGCTGGGACATTTGATTCATTTATGCCTTCAGAGCCGAGTGGCGAACCCCTTATAGAACCGGCTGTACCAGAAGAACTAGCGGGCAAAATAGGACTTGCGCAAGTTTACGGTATTAAAGAAGGGCGCTATGGAAGAACTAAAGATGAGATTTTAAAATCTTTTGGGGTTAAACCATCTGCACCTGCGGCTCGTCCTGCGCCGACTGTTTCTACTGAGGCTGCTCCTGCGCCTCCCGCTGCGCCTGCTAAGACTCCTGCTAGAGAATCTGGTATTGCTTCAATACCCAAGGGCGCTGCTCCTGCGGCTAAACCTGATTACTTTACTAAACTCCAAGAGATGTTAAAAAAAGCCGGAGTTACTGATACGGATCAGGAAGATCTTGCTGCTGTGCAACAAGGTAGAAGCAAACTTGAGGACGATAAGTTTGATGCTTTGAGAATGGCAATAGTTAGGGCCGGTCTTGGAGCGGCAGCGGAAACATCCCCATATGCAATTTCTAATCTTGCTAAAGGTTTTAGCCAAGGGGTTGAGTCTTACGAGAAATCTACCAAAGAAATTAAGGCCGAGAAGAAAGAGTACGATAAGATTGAACGTGACCTACGCAAAGCCTCGAATCTCCGTAAGCGTGGTGAGGTAGAAAAAGCGCTTGAGTTAGAGGAAAAAGCCGAAGACCGCGAAATTAAACTTCGTGGCGTACAGGCTCAGGAGCGTTCTGCAAATAAACCAAGCCAATTCTCTGAACAGTATGCGCTTTATTCTGCTAATGAAAAAGCAGCCGGGCGCACGCCAACCTTTGAGGGATTCCGTAGAGCACTTGGTACCGGCGATGAGTCGATGGCGTTAAATCGCATTCGATATGCACAAGATGCACTGGCTAAGGATTTGAATTATTTACGGTATTCCAATAGCCCTAAACCTGAAGACCAAGCCAAGGCTGCTGAGATTGAACGTAAAACCTATGCTAGATTCGGGGCTTCTCCTACGGGAGGATCTGGTATCCCTTCCAACGTACAATCAGTACTCGACAAATACTTACCTAGACCGCAATAGCGACCATGGCTGACTTAAACCAACTCTATGACGCACTGTTAAAAGCGGATGCGGCAGGGGATGTTGAAGGTGCCAAGACGCTTGCACAATACATACAGCAAGTTCAAGGGGTAGGTGCACCGACACCCCCCGAGGCGCCCCAAGAAGACGGCTTTTTTGATATGGCTGGGCGTGCGCTTGTGCGTGGAGCCAAACAGACTGGGTCTCTTCTCGGGGATGTGCTACCCGCTATGGTGGGTAAGGCCGTCGGTGCTGAGGACTATGCCGCTCGCCAGATGGCAGAAGCCGAAGAAACCCAGAAAGAGATTGAAGCCAAATACGGTGCTCGGTACAAAGAGTTATCCGACGTTAAAGGGCTAGGGGATGTGCTTCCCTTTGTGGCTGAGACTGTCCTAGAGCAAGTCCCAAATATTGCTACTGCCGTTGTCCCCGGCGTTGGGGGTGCGGTTGCAGGGGGTAAATTAGCCGCCCAACAGGCTGCAAAGACGTTGGCAGCACGGGAAGCAACCCAAGCGGGTGGACGGTACGCAGCCCTTAAAACAGCCCAAGGCGCGGCTTATGGTGGCGGGGCTGGTGCTTTCCTTGGTTCCTATGCCATGAACGCCCCCGAGGTGTTCCAAAACATCTATGAGTCCACTAAGGACGAGGCCACAGGTGAAGGGCAGATGGAGTTGGGTGCATCCCTCTTGGCTGGCTCGGTAGCGGCGGCGCTAGATTCTGTCCTACCCGCATACTTAGTGCGTCAATTTACGCCCGGTATGAAAGCCGGAGTTGTAGAACGTATTCTAGAGAAATCAGGAATGGCTCCCGGTGTAGCCCGTGGTGCCACGGCAGGTGCATTGACAGGCTTTGCTACAGAGGCCCCAACAGAAGCCGCCCAAGAGGCCATAAGCATCGCGGCTGAGAAGTTTGTCAATGAGAACGCTGAGGTCTGGAATAGCAAAGACTTTAATCGTTTGATTGAGGCTGGTGTCCGGGGTGGCGTAGGCGGCGGTGGTATTTCTACGGTTGCAGGCGGTGTCAAGGGGTACTTAGATAAACGTGCTGACACCCGAGCCTTTACGCAGGGCAAACCCGAAGCCAGTGCCCTAGATCAACTTGACTCAGGGCAAGTAGAAGGCGAAGAACAAGTTACTGCTCCAGAAACGGTTGTAGAAACACCTGCTGCACCACCCGCTAATTTAGATGAGGTGCGTAACCTACGAGGCAAAATTGGTGAACTTAGTGCCGCAATCCGTGATTTAGAGAGAAGCGGCGCCGACCAAACTATCCTCGCCGACTGGTATGCCGAGCGAGAGCGCTTACAAGAACAGGAGCGTTCCCTGCGCCGTGGTGATGAACCAAGCGATATTCTCCGTGCCCCTAGCGCCCGTGACGAAGCCTTGCGTATGGCGGGTATGTCTGAGGAAGAAATCCAGCGTCGGCGGGAAGCCAAAGGTGAGCCGGGAGTTACCTACAAACCGACTGATTATGAGCGTGGTCTAACCGTTGATAACCTTAGCGATGCCGGTGTCCCCAAACGTGAAGCCGAGGCTATAACGGATCAGGCGGCTAAAAACAAGTTATCTGGCCCTGCACGGTACTACCTAAACAATATTATCCAAGGCAAGTTTTTGTTCTCTGACGGGTGGCGAACACCAACGGAACAGGACTATACCGACGCTAATGAAGAAACCCGTGCCCGCTTTGACCGGCTAAAACAGATTGCAGAGCAGGTACCCCAGCAAGACTTATTTCAAGCCCAGCAGTTAGGACTAGATTTAACCCCGGCTGAAGAGGGGGTGTCCCGAGAGTTTGCCTCTCCAATTGCTTTAAGTGAAGAAGAGTTTAAGTTAACTGCACCAGAGGGCATTGCCCCTCCAGAAGTGGAGATTGAGACCGAAGCCACTGCTGCCGCAGCGCCGATGAACTTAGTTGATAAGACTACAGATCGGCTTGAGACAATGCTCAATAGCCTACAACCTACTGTAGAGGCTGAAAAAGGGCTAGAGAACTACAAGTCTGCCATTGCTAATTTTGTTGACGAAGTCAAAGATTATTTGGATGGGGTGTCGGCTGAGCGTCGCAAAGATAATCTCGGTCTTATTAACGAGTTCTTTAATAGGCTTGGACTGACTTCAGATCCACAGTTAGCGCAGGGAATTGTTACTGACCTCAAAGGAAAGACGGCTGCTCAACAAGCGCAGATTATTGCGCAACGCACCAAGATGCCTAACCTCACGACGCCGACTGGCTTAAATGAGTTACGCAATCGCTTCCAAGACTTCATGGAGCAGCAAAACTTAGGGCGTATTGGTGAGTTCCCGGGTCGTGCTGCTACTGCAACATTTGCCTCAGATATTTATATCCCAACTCAAGTAGCCAATGTCCTGCGTCAATTGCGCAATAAGCCAACCAAGTTGATGTCGCCTGATGAACGGGCGTTTATGGCTTACATGAGCAAGTTTAAGTATGGCTTGGCGATGAAGTCGGCGGCTTATGACATAGCCAACAAAATCCCGATGGGGAATATGTTCTCCGGGCAAGGGGGAAAAGCCGCAGAGTTATTCCGACAGTTCGTGGAAGAAAACTTTCCAGCCCAGATATTTGACGCTTTTAATCAAACTGTTCTTGAGTATGAGCAGAGTGACAAACGATCTGCCCACGCCGCTGCCATCATCAAGGCTCGGCAAAATATGCGTAAGGAATACCTCAAGCAGATGGCGCAGGAAAGCGCCGAGGCTGAAGCCGAGATGCGTCGTCAAGCCAAGTTGGAGTCGGCACGGCGCAAAGAGGAGTCCCTAGCCCAAGATATTAAACGTGCGTCCTTTAATCGTGCAGAAGCCTACTTTAAACCCATGCACCCTGCGGTTGAGCAACGCCTTGTTGATGGGGATGTAGACGGCGCATTAGAGTTAATTGAGCGGTTTCCCAACGCTAAATACTGGCAACTATTGGCTCGTAGGCTCCGTGCTCTTAATTTAAATACTGTCACTCAGGTAGACGACCAAGAACGGCTGCTTCGTATTAATCTGGCAAAAATTGCCACTACCGTAAATAAGTTGGTTGGGGACATCCGTGACCTGTATCCGCAAGTGTATGAAGCCAATATCGCCCCTGCGCTCAATGAAGCCAACGAGATTGACATCAAAGCATTTGCCAAGGGTTTAAAAACAATTAAAGACAATGCGCTACTAAGCGAAGACATTGTCCGCAGTTCGCAGGTTACTTGGATCTTTGAGCGATACAACAACGCAGCCAAGTCTTTAGATGCCCCCGGCTTTTACATGATGGGCGACGACATTATTAACTTGAATCGGCAAGAAGGTGGGAATTCGTACTACACCCTCTTCCATGAGTTAACTCATGCTGCAACTGCACATGCTATTCGTAACCCAGATCAGTTGAATTCGGCGCAAAAAGAAGCGCTTAACAACCTAAACGAGTTGTATCAGTACACCCGAGCCAACTATCCGGCTGTGTATGAGTACGGGTTTGAGAGTCTTGACGAGTTTATTGCTGAAGCCTTTAGCAACGCCGAGTTCCAAGAAATTCTAAGTAAACTACCGTACAAAAATACGGAGTCCTCACTGTGGTCTCGGTTTATTGACTACGTACGTCGGCTGATTGGGGGTAAAGATACGGTGCTATTTGGCACTCTCTCTAATGCGGACGTGCTTATGACTGCCTCCCAAGTCCGTGCGGCTGGCTCTAACAAGTACACCGGAACCCTTATGGGAGGGGCACCGAAAGCAAAGCGCACAACGGCGGGTACGTTTAAAACGTCTCCTGATAACGAACTAAACCAACGGTGGCTAGACATCCTAAAGCAAAAGCCTGACTGGGGTGCTTCCAAGAGCGGCGTGGCTCGGATGCTTGAAAGCGCTAGTGACGCGACACGTAAATACTTCCTCGGTGCTTTTACTCTGCGGCAACTCCAAGACTTAATTGGTGGACGGCTAGGTGATTCGGCACAGAACTTCATCAATGCGGTTGAAGACATGCTTGAAGACCGCAACGCGATTCTTGATAAGGTTGGCAAGATTGAGAAGAAGTGGGGGGCGTTCCAAAGTAAAGATGCGCAGGGTAGTAAAGACCTGAGCCTGTTGATGATTGATACAACGCTGGCTGGTGTTGACCCTGACGTGCAGCCTAAGAAAGATGCAGAGTTAACAAAGCGCTGGGATGCACTGCCGCAAGAGGCCCAAGAGATCTACCGCGAGGTACGTGATTTCTATAAGGATCGGCTAAACGAATACCGTACGACCGTAGCACGGAATATTGAGTTATCCATGATTGCGCAGGGCAAAACCCCCGCCGAAATTAAAGTTGTCCGCGACGATTTGTTTAAGAAGTTCTCTGAGGACACCATTGAGCCATACTTCCCCTTAAAACGTTTTGGGCGGTATTGGTTACAGATTGGCACCCAGCAGGGCGAGACTCGTGAGTTCTACATGTTTGACTCGGCTGCGGCACGTAACACCTTCCGTGACCAGATGGTTGCAGAGATGGCTAAAACTGGGGACACCCGTGGTATCGATGCTGGTCAGAATCTTAAAGACTTTGTTTCTAAGAATATCCGTGACCTACGTACCCTTGAGGACATCGAGAAAATTATTGAGGACACGGGCAAGAACGATCCCGCCATGTCCAACGTCAAACTACGGGAAGCCCTGAAAGATAACATCGAGCAGTTGTATTACTTGACGCTGCCTAATAAGAGCGTACGTAAGATGTTTATTAATCGTAAGCAGGTTTCTGGTGCAAGCCAAGATATGCTTCGGGCGTTCGTGGATTCGTCATTTCACATGGCATATCAGCAGTCTCGGTTTAAATACTCTCGGCGTATGTTCGACCAATTAGAAGCGGCTGAGCAACTACGGAAGTCTAAGCCTGTTGAACTCCTACGAGAAAAGACAGTTGATGAGGACTACATTGCTGAACTAGGGCGCCGCCTTGAGTACGTAATGAACCCGACGGATACTGGGACGCTACCCTCAATCCTTTCTAACGTATCCTTCTTGTGGTATCTAACGGCCCCCGCATCGGCTTTGGTCAACATGCTGGGTGTACCCGCTATTGGTTTCCCTGTACTATCGGCACGGTTTGGATCGGCTAAGGCTGCAGCCACCCTGCTTTCATACGGCAAAAAGTTCATGTCGTCTGGATTTAAGGGAGAAGATGGCAAGTTTGCGATGCCCTCTCTGGGTATGACAAACCTAAACCCACGGGAAAAAGCCGCTTACGATCTATTTATTGCTAGTGGTTTGATTGATATTACGCAATCTCATGACTTGGCTGGCGTGGCTGAGGCTCCGTCGAACCTGTATACCGGGCGCATGAATGCAGTCATGAAGGGCTTTAGCGCCATGTTCCACCATGCCGAGCGGTTTAACCGTGAGGTTGTGGCTATGAGTGCCTTCCGGATGGCCTACGACAATGCTCTTAAGAACAATGTCCCCCCGCATATCGCATTTAATAAGGCAGTAGATCAGGCTAAGGATCTTACCTACCGGTCAATGTTTGACTACTCAACCTTAAATAAGCCTCGCTATCTACAAAACGCATACGCCAAGGTCATCCTGCAGTTTAAGCAGTTTCCGCAACAGATGACGTATTTGCTGGCACGTAGTGGTTATGAGTGGTTTGATAACCCCTCTGAGGATCAAATTGCCACAATCCGTGAGCATATCCAGCGTGAGCGGATTCGGTACGGGCAAGACGCCTTACAGGGTGCTGATCTAGATGCGGCTGTAGCAGAGCAGTTAAAGATGATTAAGAAGGAAGGCAGAGACCGCCTTTTAGGCACCCTAGGGATGACGTTCCTCTTCGCTGGTGCTACGGGTATGCCGCTCTTCTCGGTCGGTGCTTCGGTCGTTGAAGCCCTCCACGCTGCCTTCTCAGACGACGATGAGCCACCGCTTGACTTTGAGAATTGGTTTAAGAACTGGATGGCTCAAACCTTTGGCAACTTCTGGGGTGACTCTATATCCCGTGGGGTAGTGACGCAGGCTTCGGGCATGAACTTCGCAGACCGTATGAGCCTAAACGACCTTTGGTTCAGGGACGCCCGTAAGAGTCAAGACGAAGTCACAGCCTTCCAGAACATGATTATTAATCTGCTTGGGCCGACTGCGGCGCTAGGTGTAAGCGGTGCCGAGGCTGTGAAACTCTTTAACGACGGATACTATTACCGTGGCGCTGAGAAGATTTTACCTGCCGTATTCAAGCAGCCTTTGGTTGGTATGCGGTATGAGACCGAGGGAGTACTTACTCTCAAAGGAGATCAGTTAGTATCGCAGTCCGATATTAGTGCCAAGGACGCCTTATCCCAATCGTTAGGCTTTGCGCCTGAGAAGGTATCCCAACGCCAGAAGGCAAACATCGAAATGAAGACGATGGAGCAGGACATCATCGCCAAGCGGCAGGATTTGATGAACGCCTTCTTCATGGGTTTTGACTCAAACGATGCTGAATTTATAGACAAAGTATTAAACAAGATTACGAAGTTTAATCAGATGTACCCCACCTACCCCATCACGGGAGAGGGCATAACTCGGTCTATCCAGACTCGCTACCGTAGCCGTGCCTTGGCATCTATTACCGGTGGCATCCCGCTCAACAAGAACCTGATGTTTGAGTTGCGGGAGATGGGGTACTACGGGGACTAAAAAAGACCCCCGCACTGGGCGGGGGTTCAAGGTTGAAGAAGTCCAACCACCAAGAGGAGTGCCAAAGGCACCGACAGCGAGGAGGTGCTGTCAAGGCGGAGTTTACTACTCAATTCTCCATACTCGCAAGCCCCTAACCCCTTTCTCTACAACACCTTTCATTTCTACAGAATAGCGTAGTCTTTTAGTTACATTGGCTACCTGCTGTTTGGCTTCTTCCAAGTCCAAGCACGGGATAAAGAACGTTCGCCCCGGCTTGAACCGACCCCAATCTATTTCAAAACTAATCCCGTGGACTTTCATTTACCGGCGCCATCGCATTTACGTAGTCGTCTGTATTGATAAAGTCTCCCTTGGAGCAGTCAAACATAAACGCATCCGTGGCTAGTCCTTCGATCTTTGTACCCTTAGCCATACGTTTCTTGACCGTCTTTTCATAGATACCGTCGGCCTCCAAGGCTTTCAGAGCGTCTTTTAAGGTAATCCGATTGTTGGTGCAGAACTTCCGTAGGTGCTTGGTACTAATAAATAACTTCTTAGTGTCCGGCTCAATCCGCACAAGAAGATCGTACTTCGGCTCTACAATCGGCAACTGAGCCATACCCGTACGGTTATCAGCAGCGTCGTTAATAACCAAAATACTGCCTCGGTGCTCGTTTAAGAACTCACCAATTACGCTGGCTTGGTTGGTAGCGGGTGGCTTAATCTCATGCCGCATCTGTGAGAACTCTTTAATCATCCACTCAAAAACCCGCTTGATGTCAATATCAATAAGCCCAAGTCTCTTGGCAATCATACCTCCCGCAATATTACAGGCGGCTACACCAGACCAGAACCGTTCCCGCCCACTAAACTTAACCTTTTTATCAATGACTAATTGAATCTGCCTAACCATATCAAGGGCTTCTTCAAGGTTGCCAACAAGCCACTGCAGATAGGGGCGCCCAGCGTGTCCATAGTTTGAAAACATTTTAGGGAACAACTCATCAGCCTCGGCTTTGGTTATCAGAGATGTCTCAGGAATTTGATACTCAATTAGTCGCATCAACTCTCCATCCGGTGTAGCAGTCATTGCGCCGAGTTTGTCGTAAAAAGATGCGTTTGATGTGCAGACGCACAACAAAGACCACTTGGATGTGTTAAGACGCTCTTGGTTGACCTGCGACTGCATACGCCCACGTGCTCGGCCTTGCGATACGGCATATAAGAAATCAGAGAAGTCATCCCCATCCATCTTAGTTACTTCATCACAACTAATAGGTAGGTGGTTCATGATACCCATGCGATTAAGTTTCATATTCATAGTGTCGCGCCAGATAAGCATTTGCTCATCCGGATGCCCATAAACACTATGCATCAACTGGGCTATGGTTGTCTTACCTGTACCAGACCGGTTGTTGATGAGGTTGATAACCGCGCCTTTTAGATTCAGATGCTTTAGAAGCGGAGATCCAAAAGCCGTAAAGAAACCAAACGCATGCGGCTCAAAACCCTCTCGGTTATAGACGTTAGCAACTTCTTTCCATTCATCAAGCGTTCCTACCGGCTGCATGTACTCTGCTATGTTGCTGGTCGCAGACGACGGTGGGCTATACCGAATGGCTTCAGCAGTAATCTCTTGATCACCAATAATAAATTTTCTGTCTTTATCAGTCCATCCAAATTGCATTCTCATTACCTCCACTTCAGTTTTAAACTGTAGTTCATTAACAAACTTAATCATAAATTGCGAAATTGCGTCCATTTGTTTGACGCCCCCAACCACGCCATACCATCCCAAACGTTCTTTTAGTTTTTCCTTAGACATTAGTTCAGTAACTGGTAAGGCAAACTCTCTTATCCCGTCCCTTGGTAGGTGTAGCCGAATCCAAGCCACCTCACCGCGATGCGGGTCATGCATACGTTTAACAATGTACAAGTCATGGGCGTAGACTAAATCAGGATCTTCGCCGTCTCCGTTAGACCGATATATGCCACCGTTCTTGCCACGGAAATATGGGAACGGATACTCTGGAATTACAACAGTGGTTGGCGGTAAATCAGGGATTTCTTGCGGTACTTCAACGATGTTATCTTGGTCACTTGCACGTGCAATCTTCTTCCCCAACTGTATCGGCCCTGCGATCTTACCCTTGTGCGGACATCCATCACATCCCCCCGAATTGTATTTTTCAAATGTAGAGCAGCGCTGTGGGCCACCGGTATCCATGGCTTTACGGACAGTCTCGGCGGGGCTGTAGTCTGGGTGCCCCTCTGAAATTTTGTGTATGGCTACATCCCTATCTTCGCAAGCCCATGCTACTGAGAGTCCTGCCCGCCACAAGTTGTAGTCTACGGTATCCTGTTCTGTAGCAATCTTTGCTATCTGCGCACAGCCTTCGCCCTTAATCGTTTTGGCGATAATGATCTTGAACCACTTCTCTTCGTTGTTAGCCAGCGCTTTAGTCAACTCATTGAGTTGTTGCTTAGGTAACTGAAACTCCGGCGGTGCAATTAATACGCCGAGCCGACTCTTGATCGTCTCGTAATCTACCTCTGGAGCAATCGCTAATATGGATACAGGCTTAGGTGGATCGTCCTTGAAGTTAAGTGTTTCAGGAACACGCAGTATAGATGCGGTATCAGCAGTCCGTGCGGGGTCGGCATAGAAGTCATATTCTTCGCACAAATACTTAATGCGTTCGGCTACAGGCTTCCACTCTTCAGCACTGATGGTTTTGGTAAGCCGCCAGTACACATGTAATCCCCGCCCCGAATTAACAATCGTTGGTCTAGGAAGGTTTACGGATTTGCAAAACTGTTGTAGGGCTTGCAGTCCTGTCGCCTGATCCGGATAGTCTTTAGTTTCACCGCAATCAATATCAAGCCAAAAGGCTTTGATGTACTTGGCGTTTGCCTGTGTGCGTGATGTATTGGACTCGTATTTAGAACATGCGAAGTATGCGTCGTATCTCTCTTTTAACAGACGTGCAATTTCTGCCTCTGCAGAATCCAGTGTTTCATGGAATGTCTGCTTAGGGGTTCCCTCCTTTTTCAATCCAACAATACAATACCAGCCCTCAGACGGTAGTACCGCTTGTAATAGTTCTGTTGTTGGCATGCCTAATCCAGATGCGCTTTATCTTTAAGTTTTTTAAGGACATCCGTTATTTTCTCAGCATGCTTCTTACGTGGGATCTCCTGCCCTTTGAACCATTTGTAGATGGTCATGCGGCTTACACCAAAGAAGTTCGCTACGTCAGAAACAGGTATTTCCTGAGCAATACACATCCTCCCCAGCATTACGCCGGGGGAGGATGTCGGGGCGTACTTATTAGTCTCGACTATGCGAGATGAGTAACCTCGTGAATCCGTCATAATTACTCATCATCCGTAGCCCAGTCAGCCATGACTGAAGCAAGGTCTGCTTTTGCAGCAGGGGCATCAGCGGCTTTCTTAGTAGTCTTTTTAGTCGGCTCAGCAACCTCGGCTTGGGGGGCTTCTGGTGCTGTTACTGGCGCAGCAATAGACTTAGGTTTGGCATCGCCTTGAGACGCAGTTTGAATTACTGCAGACTTGGCTTCGGGTGTGACACCTTGTGCCTTGGCTGTTTCCCACTGCTCTTTGTTCAAGAATCCGACAGGCTTGAAAGTCAACTTGGGCGACTCGCTATCTGAGTCAAACTTCATTTCGGTAACAATCATATTGATGTTGTAGCCTTGTGAAGCAACGTACTTGGCATACTGTTCAAAGGGCATGTGCTCTTGATCGCCCTTACCAAAGTAAGACTTAGACGGCAGAATTAACTGATACACCGAACCCTTGATGTCGTCTGCCAACACTACGGCAAGACGCTTTTCATAACGGCACGCACGGCTATCGCCCTGACCGGAACCCTTGATGTTCTGAGGGCACCCTTCGCAGTTCCCATGCTGAGGCGCTTCAATACTTGCATCAGGTGTTATGCCGTCATTAGACCAGCAGTTAGGTGGCGCTGACTCACCGGGGGTGTAGCCACCGGAATAATACTTACGTGCCACGTACTTAGTGCCGTTGACCACAACGATGTTCATAGAACGGTTTTCGTTCTTGGCAATCTCCTCGCCGTTGACCATCATGCGAAACACAGCGCCCCGCAGGGAGATGCGCTTCATGCCACCGGAACCACCTAGCGATTTTGTTAACTCATCAACTCCAACCTCTTTGATGTAGTCGGGTACTGCTTGTTGAAACAAACTAATTTCGTTACTCATCATTTTCTCCTAATGGTGATTTGATACTCACGATCCCGTTGAAGCCCTGCGGGATGCATATCAGGGTTCTCCTCTAAAAACTGCTTCATATTGGTCTGATGGATTCGACGCTCAAGCAACTCCATAGCCTGATTCTCGCGTATGAACTTGTGAAGGGATTCCCAATCATTAGTCCAATAGCGTTCTTTGAGCGTGCGATACGCCGTACCAAATGGCGTACGAAAACTATCAGCACCGGTTTCTTTGCATATCGTAAGCAACTCGGCACTGATAACCTTCATCTGTTCCTCGACTGCTTCAATCTGCGACTCCATATCTCGCTTAATTCGATCACGCTCATCGCGCATCTTGATATAAACAGAGACGAGTTTATCTACGGAAACATCCATATAAGATCCTCTTGGTTTTTGTTTTTTATAATGTACTACTAAAACTGTACTGTGTCAAGAACTAATTTCGGTTTTATACAAATCAACAAGTTGCGTATGAGTATTTAGTTTTCCTTGAAGCATGCTGTACAACTTGTTCTCTACGGGGCTTCCTGAAATGTGTACCACGGTCATCGGGTTCTTTTGCCCTTGTCGGTGGATACGAGCATTGGCCTGCAGGTAAGTCTCGATAGATGTCACAGGAGCGTACCAGATAATTACGTTAGCCGCAGTTAGGGTAACTCCGTGGGAGGCGGCTTGCGGTTGGATTAGCAACACTCTCGGTTCCGGCTGTTCTTGAAACCGCTTAAAAATATCAGTACGTTTGTTTACACTCACATCGCCATTGATAACTTCTGCTGTGATGCCCTGCTTAGTTAAGTATTCTTTAAGAAGTTGTATGGTGTGGGTGAACGGCACAAACACCAAGACTTTGTGAGACGCCTCATCAATGACCTCCTGCACCACGCTGAGACGGTTTGAGACATCGAACTCAATAACATTCTTTGCATCGCTATAAACTGCGCCCCCTGATATTTGTAGCAACTTGTTAAGGTTTGTGGCAGCGTTTACTGTCGAGACCTCTTCGCCAGCCGTAAGTAGCAACATGTCATCCTTAAGAATCTTGTAGTACTTTTCTTGCTGAGGCGTCAGCGGTGCATGGCGGGATGTGTACGTAATATCGGGCAAGTCAATACACTGCTCTTTGGTAAACCGGATGGCTGGTTGCAGTGCATCAAAAATAACTTTCTGCGCTCCGGGTTTGGGTATCCATTTGAACCGGCTGATATTGACCATGACCATGTCTCGGAACGACCCAAAGAACCGTGGAACATTCTGTGGAACAGACATCTTTGCTAACCCAAAGGCATCCGTAGGGGACTGCGCCGCCGGGGTACCCGTCATCATCCAAAGCCATGTCTTTTCACCAACGATTGTTTTGAGCGTCTTCCACCGCTTCGTGTTGACGTTCTTGTAGGCATTGGCTTCATCCACAATAACTAAGTCAAAGGTGCCATCTTTAATAATGTCTTCTGATACCGTCTCAACCCCGTCATAGTTGATGACTATGAATTCGGCTGTGCTATTGATAATTGCTTTACGCTTTTCTCTAGAACCATGCGCTATCCCAACATGGCGGTGGACGGCACATTTAAACAAGTCCGATTGCCACGACGCCTGCATAATTGAAAGAGGGCAGATGATAAGGACTCGGCGTATTAGCCCCTGCTCCATGAGGTAGTCTGCCGCCCATATCGCCGCCGCAGTCTTGCCTGTGCCCTGCTCGTTAAAGCAGAACGCCCGTTTGTGTAGGGTAAAAAAAGAAGCCGTGTCTTTTTGATGGCTCATCGGGGGATACGCCCCGGGCCATTTGTAATCTCTTGTTATCGGGGACGGTACATTTTTAAGGTTAAGCGTGCGCAACGTCTGGGCTTCATGCAACCCCCAGTTAACTGCTACCTCGCTGACTTCTCCCTCTTTTTGTACTACCTTGCTTTTCTTTATTGTTTCGGTGATGCGGCTTGGAAACTTAGTGCGCACCACCAAAACTTTATTATTTATTACTTGCATTCTTCTTTACTGACCTATCTGAGTTTCTCTTAAAAGAACGATTAGTGCTAGGAGCGACGAGTCTAAGATTACTGCGGGAGTTTGTCCCACCTTTAGAAAGGGGGGTGATATGGTCAATGTCTTTTCCTTTTCGGTCAACACCGTCTTTGTCCATGTGGTATCTCGCACGCTCACGGGCGGCTCTAGCAGGTTTTTCATCGCGTTCCTTTTGTTGGTTCCATTCCTTTTTATAGGGGCGGGGCTTGTTAACGTAAGGCATGATAATCTCCTAAAAGGGTTTCCCAAATTGTGGATTATCTTTGATACCTAAGTCAAGGGACAGCCGCTCGTTCTCGTCTTTAACCCTGTGGTAAGCCTGTCTCAAGTTCTCAATTTCTCTGTGCAACCGCTCGATCTCGGCTTTGTATTCAACTGGTATGGTGTAGAGGGAGTCGGTATAACCCAGTTCTTCGTTTTTAAACGACGCAACGTGCCCGTACTTGTTCATCCAAACCAAAGGATTATGTGATTGCGCTAGTGCCTTGCGTAGATTTTCTTTTGTTGAAGGCCATGAGTTTGGGCTTGTTATATTCTCCAAAGCCGTTAACGCCAACTCTGCTGCATCTCGTAGATCGCTCATTCTTTCACCCTATAAAACTTCTTGGTTCCGATACGCACCAAGTCCGCTATACCGTTCTCAACAAACCTGTGCAAAACACGGGCTACTTTGTTATCGCTTACGATCCATGCCTTTGCAATCGTCCTTGCCTGAACGGGGGTTTTGGGATGAGAAAGTAGATACCTCCACACCTTCTCCTCAAAGTCGGTCATCTCAACTGCCACTGTTCTTCTCCTTTAGTTTGGCTTCGATGGCTTTATAAAATAAATTGCCTTGGCTACTGTAACAATCCCAAATTTCCTCATCAGTCAGCCCAACCCATTCACGCTTTTGTAGCCGTTCAACCTCACACAACAGGCACTTGCCAACATAATCCTCGTAGCCCTTGTCATGATCTTTGTGGCATACCACAGTGATCTTATCCACCGTTCTTCCCCCTCAAAATATCTTCGGCAAAAAGCATCCCGTTATAAAACTCCTCGGTAACTAAACCCAAGCCGGGTATCTCGCCATCCAGCCCAACCCATTCACGCTTTGTGTGCTTGAAATAGATTGTCCCACCGCAAGTGCATTGAACGGATTGCCAAGGCTCATGTTCACGTTTTGCCGTTTCGTCGACACGTTCTTGGCTCATGTTTACGGCATCGACAGGAGTGCAATAGTTAGGTTTACCCCCGCAGTAGGTCTTAACTGGTGGCTTTTCTTCCTGCGCTAGTGCTTGTCGTAGTTTGGTCATAGTCTAGTACCCCCACGATTAGCACAAGGCCATACTTGGGCTATTGCATTAACCACAAGGGAGTCGGCAGAAAAGTGACGCTTAGCAGGATTCATTTCCAAGTACCGCTTGACCACATCTTGAGCCTGCCCTGCGGTTATGTTTTGCGGGGGGCATACTTGTGTCCTAACAAACACATCAATTACCCCTTGCACATACCCAAGAGATACCGCCCTTGGAATAACATCCGAGTCATTCATCTTAGACAATAAATTATTGCCATCCATAAACTCAGCGCACGCAATACTCGGTATAAACAGCAAACTCGCTATAGCCTTTCTCATGACTTCTCCTCTAGTTCAATTATCTTATCTAGGTAATGCCTAGCCTTTTTAATATCTTGTACGCCACCTTTGCCTTCAACGCCCTTGGTATTTACCCGTGCAAGGTAGGCAATCGCAGATCCCAATAGAAACCCACGGAATTGAGCAGGGGTCATCCATGCTTCCATGGCATCCCATGGTTGAATCTTCATGGCTTTGTAGTGTTCTCCGCCGACTTGTTCTTCGTTTGCGCTCATTTCACGCTCCTGTACCTTGTGCTCATCAACTCTTCATACGAAAACTTTTTACCTAATGTCTGAACAACATCTACCTGTTCTTTTGAAACTTTAATTAGTCTGTTGTCAAACACAAACGCATACTTTGGCATTGTGGTACGGCGGCGTATAAAGTCGTGCCCCCGTGGTGTTAGACGCCACAACCCTGAAGCACGTTTATCTTCGTCATCTTTTTTTGGTTTAGCCTCAAGCAATCCCCAGTGGTGTAGGGTAGCCATAGACTTAGACCGCAATATCCACTTGGGGGCTTTACCCAAATCAATCCACTCGTTCTTTCGAAAGTTCTTGAGCATCCAAATCATGCCCCGTGTTTGCGTGCTATTAATTTGATACCCATTGATCTTGCCCCACCTACGGCAACAAGGGCATTTGCCACCGTCTCCTCGTATTACTTTTTGGAAATCTAATCTTGCTTCTGCAAGCGTTCTCATCTAACTCTCCTCTTAATATGGTGCTTCTTCAAAACTTGAAAATTGAATTTTTCTTGCTTTAGTTTGCTTGCGCATCCATTTGCGTATTTCTTTCCTTTCTTCATCGGTCTTAAAAGGCCAAGCCATACGCAACGAATCTAATGGGGGATCTTTTGCATCAAGATACTGATGCTCCGGTTCAACTAACTGATTTATTAGAAACCAATCTACTGCGGGTTCATTCATCTGTAACTCCCCTTCCCGTTATGTTCGCAATCCTGAACCGGACAAAACTTACGGCAAGTAAAATTAGGCACGGCATTCCACACGTCGGTCTCCATGGCTTTCTCTAGCCTTTGAATCTCAGGCAACCACTTTGCCCATGCCTGCTCTTGGATCTCGTCGGTATAAGACGCTCTAACTAAATCTTCGGCAACCACAAACACTAACCCCGCCTTAATACTTTTGACATGAGGGAAATGTTTAAACACCAAAAGGGCTAACAACTCTAACTGTTTACGGTCGGCGTATTGACTGCTCTTGCTAGTCTTGTAGTCAATCAGATGCGCACGGTCTTCATCAATGATTAGTAAGTCTGCAATTCCACGGAACCACACGTTCTCATCTCGGAACCCAACCGGTTTAAAGTCTTTGGTTAGCCCCATCTCATACTCACATAACTTCATACCGGGCAACGCTTTTAGTGCATCTAACATAGGCTTTAGAAACGCATACCGTGGATCAAGGCTCTTGTCGTTACAGACATAATCCTCGGCGGCTTGGTGTACTTCTGTGCCGTAGATCAAATGTTGTTGTGGCGGCTCGACAATATCCTTGACTATACGTAGTCGGTAATACTTCCGTGGGCATTGTTGGAACAGCGAGATGCTGCTGTATGACCACGTGTAGTTATTCGACATGGCTTTTTACCGCAGTACGCATCATGCGCAGTTCGACTATTGCTTCGTCAATTAACACGGCGGCTTCTTCGTATTTGCTAACTTTTAGTAACTGATACGCTTCTTTTATTTTCTTATCTGCTTCAAGATAGTACGGGGCAAAATCCATTTTGTTATTCATCAAGCATCTCCATAGTTTTTAGCAACTCCAACTTCACAAGTAAGGGGTAGTGTCTGCGCCCACTTGGGTCGCCATGTCATACACTCAGTCACATAAGCCACGGCTTCATCTGCCTCGGCTTCTTTAGCAATACATACAATAGAATCGTGAACAGTCAGCGCAACTTTGTATTTCTTAGCAACACGGAGCATCTGTTCACCAACCGCGCACCTCGCAACCGCTTGGGTAAAGTTCTCGGTGACTTTCCCACCGTAGATTTTCGTTTCGCCAATCCTTGTTTTATATGAATACTGACCATCTGAATCGGCTTTAAGTCCACGATAGGTAAGGTACAACCCGGAGGGTAGTCGGATACCGGACTCAGTAACGGATATAACTTCGGGGTACATTCCAATTGGTGTGGTTTGTCTTGCAACCAAAGCATCAAGACTTTTTTGCGCTTGTTTCCATAAGGCCGGGATCTTGGGATAGGTTTGTCGATAGACGGCGATAATGCGTTGGCAATCTTCCTCCGATAGGTCAACCCCAAAAACCTTAAGTTGAGCCTGAAACTTAGCCGCGCCCATTCCGTATCCCGCCCCAAGGATAGTCGTCTTACCAATGAACCGTTCTTCTTTCGTAATTTTCTCGATAGACTTGCCATAAATTGCCGACGCCATGATTTTATAAACGTCTTCGCCTTTATCGAACGCATCAACTAAGTCTCCCTGTCCTGCCAACCACGCCACAGTACGGGCTTCAATCTGTGATGAGTCGGCGTTAATGATTACGTATCCATCGGGGGGTGTGATTGCTTGCTTGAGCCTCCCACTTCTCGGTAGGTTCTGAAGATTAAGTTTGTCATCCCCGCCCCAACGCCCCGTATGGGCAGCGTAATACCGCAAGGGCACGGGCATCTTGCCCCGCTTTGCTATTCCAATGAAGCGTGTAGTGCGAGTTTCTTCCAACGTGCTCTTTGTCCCAAGCCGTGCGGCAACAAGTGCTTGTACCCGCAGATCCTCATGCTCCTGTAATTCTTTCAGCCCCTCGTCAGACTTAGCCAATGCCCATGCTTCTTTGCCTGTGGCAGGGCTAATCTTAGTCGGCACCGTCACGCCAATGCTTTGTAGGAGAGCAGCAAACTTATCGTTAGAAAGGAGCGTATCTTTATCAGAGTCCGCTGCCAGCATTAACTTCTCTTTCTTTTCTTTCACTTCTTCCAAATGTTGCTCTAGTAGCGGTAGATCCAGTTCTAAGACCGGTTCAGTAAACATTCGCAAAGTGAGGTCAATAAGTTTAAGTTCTGTTTTATTAAATCTAGGGGCAAGGCGTTGAAAAAGATTGTAAGTGAGGTCAACGTCATTACGACAATAATCACCGTACCGGCTAAGATCCTCAGAAGAAAACGCTGTTCGTCTCTTGCCCATCGCATTAACCACTTCATTGCCTTTCACTCCTAAGTTATAGCGTTCAGCCAACTTCGCCAAACTGTTTCCGACTTCAAGCCCGTCGGTGGCACGTGCCATGCACAAGGTATCTAGCCATGCCATCGGCTTAACACCGAATTTCCAAGAAAGGATTGCGCCATCAAACATGGTGTTATGCGCCAAGACAAACGCCTCAGCCCACTTAAACTTACCCAAGAAATGCATGGTCTCAGAGTACGTACCGCTAAACCATTCTGTCTCGGCATCGTCAACCTTTACGCCAACCCCTATGACTTCAAAGTTATCGTCACGCACATACTCCTCTGTGGTCATCTTTGAGAGCGAAAACTCTCTGTCGTAGTACGTCTCAAAGTCTACTGTAATAATCATTATTTTCTTTTAGGTTTTAAGTGTGGGTTACTCATCATTGCTTCTTGTATCGCTTTCATTGTCCATCTTCTACGCGGTAACTCATCAAGATCTTCTTTTTCGTCATGCATAATGGTAGCCATGATGGCATCTCGCGTAGCCTGCCGTTTTAACTTAACGTATTTGCGCTTAACCAAATACTGTTCAATCCAATTAAAACGACCCTCGTGTAATATATCGTTCCATTTAGTTTCTAAATGACGTGACTCAAACGGGCGCACAAACTCTTCGGGGTAAAGATCCATGCGCTCAAGCATAATTTTTACTTGCTCGGAAACTATTTTCACTTCCTCTCCTCAGAACTGGTCAGATCAACATCTGTCATCGTCATCGGCGATGAAAGCACGCACGGCGCTCTCAAGCGCCTCAAGACTGGTTTCGTTGACTACGTAAGCAATGCCACCGGCTTCTTCGATGATTGCTAACTCACGTTCTTGTAATGCAGTAAGTTTGCCGTTGCCTGCCTTGCACTCAATAGCAAGGAACTTACCGCGCATGCACGCAATAATATCGGGAACTCCACTTCGACCATAGCCGCCTGTTGCAGGCATGAAGTGATAGATGTCGTACTTCTTGAGTAAAGCCTTAACCTTGGCTTTGACTCGACCCTCTGGTGTTGTTGTCATTGTATATCCTCTTGTCGGATTGTGGACAGAGTATACTTTGACTTAACTAGGATTGCAAGTGTTTTTTATAGTTAGGGAGAACCCCAAAAGAAAACGGACAAAACCGTGTTGCGCGGCTTTGTCCGTCAGGAATGGTGTGGGATTAGCAGATTAACCTGTCCCACGCAGGCCGATTGGGGATACTTCCGCATCTGCAATACGGGTTACGTCAAATCTTACATAACTTTAGTTTCACCTGCTACGATGAAATAGATTGTTTCTTTCTTGTCACCGTCGTCGCTCTCATACTTAATGCCGATGTCGGCAGCAAACTGATTCGTGTCTAGCAACTTGAGCATAGCAAACTTCTCTTGAGAATACTGATCCAACTCATATGTGCTTTGGTGTTTGCTAGTCGTATCAGGGTTGCCTATATGCGCACACAGTAATGTTTCGTCTTGCATAACCTTGATAGCATATCCATTGTTGGCTTTTAAGTGAGCAAACACATTCCGGGCTATCTCGTAGTTCTCGCGCTTACGTAATGCTTCGTTGCTAACTATCGAGTCAACGGTGCGCTTTGGCACGGGAGGGTTGTTACCCATAGCCACATCAGTAAAGTAATTAACAAGTTCTAGACCAGAAAAACTAACTGAGTTCTGATAGATGCGCTCGACGCTGTCACACATAGAATCTACTTTGTACTTGACATCTGTAATTAGTTTCTTGCCCAACACGGCCAGAGGTTTTTTCGTAAATGCTTCTATTGCAGTACGTGCTGCTACCTTGGCGTTCTTGCAATACTTGGTATCACGATCCCCTCGTGACTTCTTGATATTGTCGGACTCAAGGGCATACCACATCTCGGTTGTTCCATTAGTAGGACTGTACCGTTGATAGCGCGAGTAGATCCTGCCCACCTTTTGCCCGTCTTGCCATACCCCAACAGTCTCGGCGTAGTGATTGTCGGAATACGCTTCCACCTCATACTCTAGAAGGGGGCGCTTGGCATAGACCAAATCAAGAACTTCTTTGAGTCGGGGTGCGAGGGTTGCACCTTGCTTTAAGTTAATAATTTTCATACGTTCTCCCAATCAGAAATTGAACTTCGACAAAATAGAATCCACCTCGGCTTTCACGCCTTGGCGTGTAGCGTCACTATCACGCAAGTCTTTGGCCTCTAGCCCCGTAAACGTCTGAGCCATCAATACCCGTGCCCGTTCCAACTCAGGGTCTTTGGTCACGTTGAGTACCTTGAGCATGTCGATCAACTCGTGTGCGTTATCCACCAAGGAGTCGCGGAATATTTTCTTCTTGGCGTCCTGACCACTATCCTCAAGCCTTTCGCTAACATGAGATAAACATTCATGCAGCCGAGACCATGCCTCTTTCATAGCCCCCTTCACACGTTCTTCGATGGCGTTGTTGCATTGGGTCTCCAACTCATCGCGTGCCTGCTGTCCCACAGATATGCGCCAATCCCCTGCTGTCGGCACAGGCGAGAACATGTAACGGAACCGGAACTTACCGGCAATATCTTCCGCTTCGGGGTACTCGCTTCTATCGAATAGGTTGCCCAATTGAAAGGCAGCAGCGTCAACTAAGTCAGGATAAGAAGTCAAGAAGTCTTGGACTAAAGCGTTGTATTCCTGCTCCAACTCACCGAGCCGTTCCTTGTACCTCAAGAAGTTTTCGACAGGCAGTAGGCGTAGTCCGTTGTCCGACCATGGCAAGGTGTTGACGTTGTGCCAAGCCCGAGCGTTAGCCGCGAACTTCACGATGTTGTCCAACTTCTGCGTACCTGCAAGTAGGTTCTTGTTGTAGTTACCTGCGCGGGCCTTCGTACCATTAGTCGTATCTACTTCTTGAGAAACACGCTTATCTAACTTGCGGGCAGTCCAGCAACTAATTGACAACTCTACAAGCATGGCGCTTGTTTCAATTCCAAATGAACTCATGATTAAACCCTTCCTTCCTCTTGAAATGTTCTATACAACTCGGCATCAACCTTGATCCAAATTGTCCCGTCGTTAAATTCCTCCATCACTTCGGAGTCCTCTAATATGTCAAACGCCAACTCAATCTTCTCCATGTCCGTCATGATCTATTCCTTTCTTTCATTTCTTTAGATGCAAGATATTCAATGACCTGTGTGATAGACGGAGTGAACCCCACTTGCTTGGCAAAGTCCTCCTGCAAAAGACGCAGGGTCTCGTATGCCTCAAGGCTCACCCGTACTGATTTGCTTTCCTCTTTCATAGATGCACCGCCTTTCCATACTTGTGTGTAAACTGTTTGTTGTCCTTGATGCACCACAACAGGGGGGCGCTGACCTTAGACCAGTCACCCTCTCCATCAAAGAAGCACCCGTCGGTTAGCATCACGATGCAGTCGGGGTCTATCTGCTTGTCACCCATGAACTTGATGACGCAGTCAGGATTAGTCCCGCCACCGCCACGTGGTTTCGTGGAATCAGTCAGATGTTGCACGGCGCCTTCCTCATACGTCTCATGCCCCGCCACACGGCTGTCCCAATACATCAACTCCACCTTCTGTGGTGCGACCTCTTCGCAGATAGCCTTGACCTCGGATAAGAACTCAGCCATCTCGGCGTTGCCGATAGACCCCGACGTGTCGATGCCTAGCGCGATGCAGTTAAGCCGTTGTGATATGGGCGTTGGCATGTAGATGTCAGACCCAACCAGCCGCTTGTTGAACCGTCGCCACGATGAGTCGTCGTATCCCTTGGCAATATCTTTGATGAAGTCCCGCAGTACATCGCGCCAGTCAATCTTAGCGGTCAGCAACTCTTGGATCTCACGCGACACACCACCATTCATCTTGCCTGCAAGCAAAGCACCTTGGCGTAAAGCGTTGTCGATCTCCTTGGCAATCTGCTCGGCCTCCTTCTCATCCATCTCCCCCGCCTCTTCCCACAGATGCTCGTCGAACCCTTGGGGGACATTCCCGCTCGGCGCGGTTTTGTCTGATGGATCAAACTCATCTGAGCCACGTGAGCCACCCTTGTCCTTCTCCTCTTTCTCAAGAAGCAGGAATATCTGATGGGCATCCATGCCACGGTACTTCTCATCTATCAGTCCCATGACATTGCCTTCCTCGTCAGTCGGCATGCGCACGATCTCTTCGTCAGGGTCGTAGTCTCTGATCTGCAAGTTAATGACAAAGTCGCACGCAGCGTTGGCTAAGTTTCTGTTCTTCTTGAACAACTTCTCCCACGTTGTTAAGTGTCGATACGCCTTGTGCATAGCCTCGTGAATGATGAGAAACCCCAACTGCTTATCATCCAAGCGATCAACAAACGCACGACCATAGAACACGTTGACCCCATCGGTCGCAGCGGTCGGCATCAAGTCTTCCACGGTGACTTTGCCCACCATGAATAGACCTGAGAACAAACAAAACTTCTTGTGTCGCATGAGAGCCACGTGGGCTTTCTCGATGCGCTGCTCGGCAGTTAATTTAGCCATCATGCTTCTCCTTGTGGTTCGGCTTTACCTAAGTAGCACGTGTTGTACGCACTACTCACCTGTTCAACTACGTTAGCGATAAGCACTTGCTTATTCATATCCAACTCAACTCCCATGTCGGCGATAATAAAGCAGAGTGTATTCATAACCACATCAACGTCATACTCGCCCATCATTTCATTTAGTTTGCGGTATAACTTGATACAGTTACGGCTTTCTTCGGGTGTTGCTCCGCGACGTACCATCATATTTCCTTTCAGAATAAGTATTGATTCTCGCGCATCCATGTAACAAACGGTGCGCTCGTCATGACCAATGACTTCTTGGTGTCAGACTTCATAGCACTAAGGCAGAACACAGACTGCAACTCCTTCGGCGTGCGCTTCATATACTCGAACCACTTGCCGATACTTGCTCGGTCAATTCTCTGCAAAGCGTTGAACGCAAGGATGCAAAGCGCAGCCGGTGAACTCGGCACGTTAGCCTCGGTCGGCTTGTTCACGATCTGCTCCCACGTTGGAAGCGAGTCAGCCACCTCCAAGTACGCCAACATATCCCGTGCAGCCGTTGCGCCAATCGTACCCTCAAGTGCTGCTTTCAGAGCATTGTGTGAGAACTTGAAGCGTTGCTTAACGATGTTGCTACCCTTGACCAAAGTGCGTGGTGATACGCAAGTAACCTGTGGCTTCTTGGGATGGAAGATGTACGGGTTCTCTGCCTGTCCACCATCAAGATAAGAAGCAAGCACTTGCGGATACTCTTTGACGAACGTAATAACCTCGGGCGCCACGTCGTTCTGTACCGCATACATCCCCCACGAATCGGGGTCGATAGTCCCGTCGGCGTTGATACCGGCATGTGGTTTCTTCACGGGGATCTCAGTCAGTCTGCCTCGTGTGTGCGCTTTCATGTTGTCACCCACGCCATCGCCGGATAAATTACCCGCAAGCATTACGATAGAATCAGGATGTAGACTCATGCCACCGATGCGTCGCTCGTTTAGTAGCGGATGCAACATGTTCTGAACTGACTGCGTGCCTTTAGTGAACTCGTCAAGGAATATGACAAGTGGCTCACCCGTATGAAACCCCCAATGCTCGTTGGGATAGAACGTCGTAGTCTTAGTCTCATGGTTAGGCACAGGCACACCAAGATCACCCAACTCTAGGTTCGGCACGTCGATGTAGATACCCCGCATACCAGTCTTTTGCACGACAGTCTCGTGCATCGCAGTCTTACCGATCCCCGGCTCACCCGCTAGGTAGCAGGCGTTAGTATTACCCACCGCTACAACGATGTCGGCGGCTTCGGCTAGTGATACACGGCTCTTTAGATTAATTTCCATTTTATTTCCTCTTTGGTTAGTTAAAATATTTACGGTTGACGTTTGTTGACCTTGTTCCAATCGGTACTTCTACTTTGGTAAAGACCTCCTCTTTGTGGATATGTTTAATGATTTCATCGAAATACTCAAGCAGCGTCTTGCCAATTTCTCCCGCGTTGTTTGCCCATGCCACCGTGTAGGTGTGCGTGTATGAGTTATAGGCAAGTGCGGACACCCCAAGATGCACGAACAGATGGTAGTAGGCATGCAAGTCCTCCGTTGCCTGCGCTTTCTCGATGTTTCGCAAGAACTCAGCCAAGTTTTCCTTTGGCTTTATCGTGCCGTGGTAGTAGCGGTTGCGTGCGATGGGCAAGGTCAACTTAACAAAGCGTTGGTTCTCATACTTCGGTAGGTGCACGCTCACCTCTTCCACTTCCTTGTCGGTTATGCCGGTCATTACCAGACCCATAGTCTTAACGTATTCTCTAAAACCACCATATCGTCTGTGTAATTCTTTCATCACATCACGACGGGGCTTGTACGTGTACGTCTGAACAGGGTTAAGTATCTTGTTGCCTTTGAGGATCAACGGGGTCTCGCTGTCCGCGAACGCATACCACCCACCCTCGGTCGCGTCTCCCACGTACAGGTAGGTCACACCCCGCTCGTGTCTGATGTCGGTTGTCGTGGCATAGATAAACTGCCGTGTCCCGATGGTGTCGTACTTGCAAAGAGACACGTGGACTTCGCCGTTGGGGAACCATGTCACTACGTCTGACCCATACATCTGCAAGGCTACCGCGTTGGTCTCGGGGTAATGCTCGATCAGGCAGTAGTCATACCTACGGGCGCCCAAGGGTCGCTTAGCCTTATTGTTACCTGACCTGAACGGAACCACGGAATCGTGGTGTGCCTTTGCCTGCTCGTAGTTATACAACCTCGGCAGACGTGCGCTACTTAGATTCATTCTTATCTCCTTTGCGGACAGTCCCGCGTTGCACGGGTTTGTCCTCCCGCATGTCCTTCCAAATCACCACGCCGATGCCCACAAACACGATCACGACGAACCAGACCAACTCTTGTGCTGCTTGTGCAGCCATGCCTGACTCAATCCACCAATTAGTTTTCATTTGTCATCTCCTCCGGATATGATGCATGCCAAGAAATACACACAGAACGCAATACAGATCAGCCCAAGTGCCCCGTTCAAGGCACGCAGAACCTCGGCTATCTCACTCATAGGTCAAAGTCTCCCCCGATAGCCACCATCTCGTCGATATAGTTTTGGTAGATGGTGGCTAGGCGCACCTCCTCCTTGGTCGGCTTAAAGCCGTCGGCGTCTTTTTCAAAGTCGGCACTTACCTTGTAGTACACCTTCGCGGCTTCGAGCATGAAGAAAAACGCCTCTTGACTGTTCATGTTGTGGGTCATAGTGCTGGCTCCTCGTAGCGATACTGCACCTGATAGCCCTCGTCTTTCAAGATTTTTAGGGTTGCTTTGGTCAACGTCTTGCCACCCTGAACCTTGCGGAACAACTCGGCAGTCGGGTTGGCGGGGTAGAAGTGGTCGGTGCCGTAGTGGGTCTTGACCATCACGCGGACAATCCCGTTCTCTGCGGGTTTGTCTTTGCCCACGTGATTCTCGCGAATGGCGTGTACAACATCATTAAAAGAAACGCCGGTTAGTCTGCTTGGTTGTGGCATGGTCATGCTCCTCTTGGTTGCTTGGGGTTGGTGTTGAACAAATCGGCAGGGTTGTAGATGTGCTGATAGGCTCCCTTGTTGTAGGCGATGGCAACGGTGTGCCTGACCGGCTCGGTGCGGTCGAGGTCTTGTTGGCAGTCAAGGCAGGTGAGTTTGCCAAGTTTGCGACGCTTGAAAGGGATGGCTTCGCCACAGCACCGGCAGGCTTTGGGTGGCAGGGTAGCGTAGGGGTCTTTGCGGACAATGCCGCGCCGAACGGTTTTGTCTGACATAGAACAATCTCCAATCGAAAAATAGAACAATAGGTTGAGGACGAATTACGACTGCTGAACCTCTATTATACCAAATGTTCTATACAATGTCAAGTTAGAATCACGTGATTCTCATCAGATTCTATGATTTGTTCCTAATGTTCGGAATGTTCTAAATGTAGAGAAAAAAATAGAACAAAAGAAATGGCTTGTGGATGCGGGTTTGAGGGGTATTGTTCTAAAGTTCTTAATGTTCTATAAATTATTATACGGGGGGATTTTTTGGTCTAGTATGCTTCGCACTTGCGGAGTGCCTCAAAGGAGGACTGCAAATATTTGCGGACAGGGTAAAACCGCGAAAAACGCAGAACAATCGAACATTGCTTTATAATCAAAGACTTAACCGTAGAACAATTACGTAGAACATTAAGAACATTTCGTACAATATTGTTTGACGGGGAAGTGAGGGAGGGCGGGAGGAGGCGTGGGCTATCACGTTGGTTCAGAACTGGTCAGAAAAAACTGGTCAGGCGGACTGACAAAGAGTCAGTCCTTGTTCCGTCCCGAACTGCTGACGCAGTCCGAGACGGTGGTTTGGTTAGACGGCAAAAAATATCGCACGCAGAGTTTGATACCGCGTCGCGCCAAGATTGCGCAAATGCCAATAAGCCCTTTTCTTGCCGTGGGTCTTGATATACCAATAGAGGGTATCGGGGTTTGATTCAAAACGCAGAGGAATATTCATAATCACACCTTTCTAGAGAATGGGGGGCCAAAGCCCCCCGAGGGTTTACTTGCCGGTCTGCCAAATGTCGAGAGTACGCTTCAACAGCACCACGTAATCGCCGAGGATTTTCGGGTCATTCTTGGTTTTCAAGAATTCCATGACCTTTTTATGCTGATCATTCGCGGCATTGACCAACGGTTTCATCTGCGCCGAGACTGAATCTTTCTCGATATTCTCAACAACCTTGAGAGCCTTCTCGAGAGACTTAGCCTTGGCGATAGACTCATCGCTTGCTTCGCCGTACATGGCGCGGATCTCACTCTTCAACTCAGACGCCGACCGACCACCCGCAGACGCGAGTAACTTAGCCTTCTCCGCTTCGCGCCGTTGAGCCTTTTCGACTGACTCGGGCTTTTCGGACTTGGGCTTAGTCAGACCGTGGATCTCGCGATTGCGCTTGGTAACCCGATCCCAACAGTCTTGACCCGCGCCATCAGGATCGACCGCGCCGTTATCGCGAGCACGCGAGGAAGCCACTTGCTTGAACTTAGACGCGACAACATCCCAAGATTCAAAGTTAAGCATCCCGTCATTCTTGAGAACGCTGAACACGCCAGCGACCGAATCGCACGCCTTCGAGAAATCGAAAGACGCATCGGCAGCCATCTCAGCAGCGACAGCGACCCGCTCAGACAACTCAGCAGACAGAACAAACACCGAGGAAACAGCATCAGCCACAACAGAAGGAACATTAGACATAACATCTCCAATCGTAAGATGGACAAAACCGCGCAACGCGGGAATGTCCGGTATCGGGTAGACGCGAACGCATCGACATCCGATGAATACATAATACCACAATCAGCGACCAAGTGTGATTTTTTCGCCACGACCAACCACGAGCGCAGGGAGCGCAACGCCGAGCGCAGACACGCTATGCCAAAGAATCAAACGCCAAAAAATAAAATCGAATCGACTACCGTCATCTCAATATATCTACGATAGTTTGTGACCCCCTACCGGCATCTCAATCCTAGTACGTAGACACTTACTACACCCCTACCGGGTAAAAAATTTAACAGTACCTAGCACTTCAACATACACAGTGTTTTGCACTGTCAATACTGCGTCCACAGAATGACCCCCACCCCCTAGGCAAATTTTGCCGTCTTAGACCCACCCTAGTTATACAGAAACACCCCCCTTGTCTTTTTGATTTCTAAGCCCCCGGGGGGTATATTATTTTTGTGGGGGCGCCTCTTTGACGATGGAGGTTTTCCAAGTCCCCCACATCTTTATTTTGTGTGTTACAGTTCGGAACAAATGAGGCCACAAACCGCTTTCATACATGCCGACAATCCAAATTACTCCGGATAACGCTGTCCCATTGCCGGACGCGGAGATTGACGACGCACCTGCCACGGTGCGCGAAGCGGTAGAGGTTTCCTCAACGACAGCCATGGTTTTACAAGAACTCGGCATGGGGTTTGACATGACCGCCGAGGACGAAAAGGCTGCTAATAAACTCTTTGAGGATCTACGTAAGAACCCTAATTCAAAGAACCTCCCGGCTGAACTTAATACCCCAGAGGTTGCGGCTAGGGTCGGCGGCATGCTGAAAGCCTACGACCACCAAATAGTTGCCGATGCAGTCCAGTTACGGACAGTGATTACAAACAAACTTATCCTTTTGGCGGACTGTGGGGATACTAAGTACGAACTCAAGGCTCTAGAACTGCTTGGCAAGATCCAAGACGTGGGTCTTTTTTCAGAGAAATCCGAGGTCACGGTTATCCATAAGACTACCGAGGATCTGGAGGAGGCTATTCGGAACAAAGTCCGTCGCCTAATTCACAGCAATACGATAGACGTAGAGCCACTGGTAGACGACTTGGAAGCCGAACTGGGTGTTAAAGAAATAGAAGCACCAAAAGAAGGGGGGCCGGATGCAAGCACCGACCCTGTCTGAACTCCAAGCCCTCTTGCAAATCCTGCCGCAACTCCCAGACGGGGAAAAGCGCAAGGTCTATCAGCAGTTAGAGGCTTATGAGCGCATGCAAGAGCAGGAAAAGGCTCGCAAAAACTTCATGGAGTTCGTTAAAAAGGTCTGGCCTACGTTTATTGGGGGCAGGCACCACTCCAGAATGGCCCGGGCGTTCGAACGGGTTGCCAATGGAGAACTAAAACGGCTGATTATCAACATGCCACCCCGGCACACTAAGTCTGAGTTCGCGTCATACCTGCTCCCGGCTTGGTTCCTAGGGAACTACCCGCATAAAAAAGTCATTCAGACCAGCCATACGGCAGAACTTGCCGTGGGATTCGGTAGAAAGGTGCGAAATCTTGTCGATCAAGAAGGCTATAAAGCAGTATTTTCTGGGGTTGAGTTACAAGCGGACTCTAAGGCTGCTGGCAGGTGGGCGACTAACGCTGGTGGAGACTATTTTGCTATCGGTGTGGGAGGCGCTGTCACGGGTAAAGGCGCGGATCTCCTCATTATTGACGACCCGCACTCGGAACAAGAGGCGGCGTTGGCGGAAGTAAACCCAGATATTTACGATAAGACCTACGAGTGGTACACACCCGGGCCACGGCAGCGTCTCCAGCCGGGGGGTGCCATAGTTAGAGTGATGACGCGGTGGAGTAAGCGGGATCTGACGGGTCAGGTGCTCAAGTCCAG